>AUXO015100124.1_pt1 | contig 27318 bp, 34 predicted proteins | sample 768731 | NCBI WGS metagenome assembly AUXO01 (sample SAMN02715735, study PRJNA202380) | gut metagenome | biome: sheep rumen | host: Ovis aries | place: New Zealand: Palmerston North
TTTTAAGTGGTGTAAAATTCTACAAGCGTGTAATTATCTATCAAGTATGTGGAAAGTTCCATTAACTTTTGCCAAGTTCGTGGCGAAAAAGCCGATTTTCAAAAAATTGCTCTTTAAGGAAGGAGAGCAGAAGTGGATTTCGGAAGATTCGGCCTTGCGAAAAAATAAGGCCCCCCTGTTCGTCACCCGTCGCCCCCATGCCTCGCCACCCACTGCCTGAGTCGCTCGGTGTTTCGTTCCTGGTGTGCCTGTCGGCTGTGGTAGCGCATATCGTTGTGCAGCTCATGGTGGCACTCACGGCATACGCTCATCAGATTGGCGAAGGCGAAGGCCAGCTGTCGGCATTCCTGCTCGGTCTTTCCGCTTTCCACTTCGCTGATGTGGTGCACCGTGTTGGCTGCTCGTACATATCCCTTGCGGGCACACACCTCGCACAGCGGATTCATGGTGAGCTTGGCCGTGCGCACCTCCCGCCATTCCCTGCTGTTCATCAGCTTCACATACATCTTAGAGTGCATAATGTTTAATGTTTAATGTTCACCATTCCACTCCAAACGGGCGAATGCCTTCAGGCGGATTGTCGTTGGTTTCCTCCCGTGCCACGTCCTTGTCCTCCTCAGTGAATCGGATGGTGCGCTGCTTACTGTTGGCCAGGCTGTCGGGTGTGCGGTGGTGCTTGCTCTTGGTTTTCTTCCCGTAGGCATAGCGGCGGCCATTGTCGGCATAGTCGGCAGGGCCTTGCATCTCATAGCGGTTGCTCTCCTCGGTATTCAGCACATCCTGCGCATCTATCATCGTGAGCAGTACATCGCTCAGGTGTTCGCAGTCCATGTCGGCACCCAGCATGCGCAGCCGTCGGTATATGCCTTTCATCGTTACCTCGCACACACGTTCCAGTATATCATCCACGCATTCGGTCTGCGTGGCCTCGCCCATGAATGGCTTGTCTATCATCACAGCACCGAAGCCCTTGCGGTCGTCCTGCTCCAGTATCATGATGAGCTGTGCCACCCGCAGCCCCTTGGGGTTCACCAGGTTGAAGGCGTTCTGCCAGCCTGTGTCGGCTTCCAACATGGTCATCAGTTTGCGGATCTCCGGCGTGAGCTCATGCTGCGGACTGCTTGCGCGTATGAGCGTATAGACAAACCACTGGAGCAGATGGTACACATCCACTTGCATGGCATCGCATATCGTGTTCAGCACCTCGCTCATCTCCGGCGAGATCTTCGTGCCCAGCACGTCGAACTTCTCGTTATTCTTCTGGTTGCCTATCATCTTCTTTTGGTTCTTTGGTTTCTTGGTCTCCGTCCATTAGTTCAAAGTTACATTTGTCGTCGAGCTTCTTCAGCAGCGGCAGATCTTCCATTACCTCGGCTGCTGTCTTGTATATCCGTTTGCCGTTCAGCATGCGCACCACCACGTCGGCAATGTCGGCCTTGTCGCCGTCGCCTGGCTGCCACCATTCTGTCACCGGCTTGGTGTTGATGGTTATTTCCTTGCAGTCGAGCTCGCTGATGCGCTTCTTCCACTTGTCGATGCCGTCCCTGTCAGGCCAGCACACAATCTTCTTCTTTGCCTGGATGATGGGTGCCAGCTTCTCCTCGGTGAGGTTCTCCATGCCACCAGTGGCCATCCACATGCTCTGCGAATTGTTGCCGTAGGCAATGGCCATGATGATGGCGGTCTTTTCGCTCTCAACCAGGTTGACAGTCTGGGCAATGCGCGGCTCTTCGTATCGGTGCAGCAGGTGCAATCCGAACATGCACTGCTTAAGCTCCTGCTTGTCGTCGCTGTAATCGGGACATCCTTTGGATCTGAACAATGTAGCGTGAACAAAGTCGAAGGTGTATTTGCTTTCACGGTCGCGGTGCCCGTCTGGTTTGTACCGCATCATCTTTCCCGTTCTCGCATTGCCCTTCTCGTCTATCTGCCAGAAGATGGTCATGAATGATTTGGATGAGTGCCCCACGCGGTAGTCGCTCAGTACCTGCTCCAGGCGGTTGCGCTGACTGGCATCCCATTTCACCTTGGTGCGCAGCCAGTCCACAAGATTATCCTGTGCCAGCTTATCGGGTTTGGTTGTGTGGCGAACCATCCAGTCGGGAATCACCAGCATCGGCAGCGGTGCCGGCTGTGGCCGTGGTGGTGGCGGTGTGTAGTTGAAGTCGTTCATATCGGTATCAATGTTATATTTTCTGCCTAAGTAGCGAATCGCGTCCAGGAACTCCAGTCCTTCGTGCTTCATGATAAACTCTATCGGTCCGCCCTTTGCATCACATGCGAAGCACTTGAACACGTTCTTCTTGGGGTACACCACGAAGTTTCCCATGTGCCTGTCCTGATGGAAGGGGCAGAGGCCAGTGTACCGCACCCCACTCTTGCGCAGCTGGATGAAGTCGCTCACCACGTCGTAGATCTTCGCGGTTTCCTTGATTCGCTGAATGGTGTAGTCGTCGATTCGTGCCATGATGTTCAAATAAAGACGCTGTGTAAAGTCTTACGCGCGCGGGCGTGTGTGTGTGGTTCCGTGACCCCTAACCCGCGCCCCTTTATAGGCGCATGGGTTTTGGGTCTCGTAACCCGCTATATCGTGACCCTGGGTCATGATGTTATATCCCTTTAGGGATATACATGTTTTTGGGTCATGATTTTCAGCACTAATCCGCATCTGGTAGATAACGTCCATTTTCTCTTCCGTTTTGTACTGAATTTGTGAAGAATGGTCGGTCGGGATTAGGTAGCAGTTTGTTGTAGCCTTTCACCTTCACGGCACTCTCAATGAGATATTCTTTTTCAATGGCTATACTCAGGTCGGCTTGCTGCATGTCCTTATTGGTTTGCTTACCAATTCCCCTGAATATCATGTCCTTTATCTCCTTGCGTGTCAGCGGCCATTCATAGGCTGGATCATCAGCAGCGGCGTTTATCCAGTCCAGGATGTCGGATGGATCGTCTGCCCGTTTACCGTCGGCTGTGTCGCTGGTTGCTTTCTCGATGATTTTTGGTACTCCAAGTTCTCCGGCATCGTCCACAACCTTGAACTTCCAGTCGTCCACATCCTTACCACGGGCATCCAGCTGCTTCACAGAGAATGTCACCTCGCCGGTGGTCGCATCCTTTTTCTTGATGCTGATAAAGGTGTCGCTCACCTTGTTTCCAAGTTCGGTACCCAAGTGCCCGCGCATCTTTGATTCGTCATCGTTGCTTGGGCGTGGGTTCATGTGCAGCACGTTCCAGATGCTTAGATTTTTGCGCGATGCAAGGCTCATCATCTCGTTAATGATCTGCGAGCTCTCCTCGTTATCGTTGAAGTCGTTCACCAAGTCACGCAAACCGTCAACGAATACGATGTCAGGCTCGAAAGAATCTATCCCATTCTTTATCAGTCGCCACCGTTCCTTGTTGGTGGTGCTCTTGTCCGTTGGTGGAACTTCGCGAAGCCACAGCACCGCAAAACGGTCTGATGGTATTTTCATATCCCAACCACACAGCCAATGAACACGCCGAAATACCTTGGCACTGTTCAGCTGCTCCATCTCGGTGTCGCAATATAGCACCCGCGGCTCATGTCCCAGCCATTCAACGGTGTCCTCATTCAACGTCAAACCTGGCAGGTAATCGTTCACCCTGTCGGTGCCGTTACCCAATGCTACAGCCATCAGCTGTGCAAGGACAAAGGTCTTTCCGTTTTTCTTTTGCCCCGATATGGCCTGGATGCCGCCAAGGGGTGAGAAGCCAACGCCATGATACTCGAAGAGATGGTGCGGTTCTGGGTAATCAATCGTAGGATCTAACCAGTATTTGCGCAGCTCTTCATCGCGTTTCCTCACCTCCTCGGCTGCAAGTTCCTCTGGGGTGTTGTGCAGTTCGGGCAGTTTTGTTTCGTCATTCATGCTCCAAATAGTTTCTTTTTCTCACGTTCAACCCGCCTACGCTGGCATTCCTTTACCTTGGCCAGTACCTCTTCGCGGTGCTCGCGGTAATATCGCCGCGCGTAGGCTCTTTTTTCTTCTGCATGGGCTAAGTAATAAGCCCTTGCCCTTTCAGCCCGTCCCATGCGCTCAGAATGGCAGATTATCGTTTTCTTCTTGCTTTGCCTCCTGTGCGGTGTTCGTGCCGGTTATCTGCATCTCCTCAACCTGCTTCTGCATGGCTTCCAGACGGGCGGCTATACCGCGGATAGCCTTCTCAATCTTATAGCAGCGGATGTCGTTGTAGTATCTACCCTGATACTCCCGAACCGTGTGCCCGAATCCGATGGTCACCTCTTCGCCTTCGTGCAGATCGCACTCCTTGATGCGCTCGTTCATGATGCTCAGTGCCACCTTGTCGGTGTAGCGGTCAGTATCATGTTCAAAATACTCGAACAGGAACTCCTGCTTCTGCCATTTGTCACCCGCCCTGTTCACTCCTTCGGTGATGGGCATTACCTTGTAAATACGTCCTTTGAATTCCATAGTTGTTTATTTTATAATTTCAACCATATCACTTCTATTTTGTGCGAGTTCCAATAGGAGCTCACCAAACAATTTCATTTCTTGCTCATCGACGAATTTTATAACCCGTCTCCTGCCATCAATTTCTACGTTTACATATACGTTGGTGGTGTGGAGTTTAGCTGCTAATGCTTTCATTTTTCCTCGTCTTTTATTTCTACTTCGTTACCGCCGATCCGCGCCAAGTCAATCAGGCATTGCCCAGCTCTCCGCATCTGCTTCTCGTCGTCGAAACTGATACCATCGAAGTGTTCCCCTTCTTCTATTGTTACACACACCATTCCGTTTATATAGTGTTTCCTTGCTTTCATAATCCCAGATGTTCTTTGTCAAATGATCCTTGGTTGTAACTCTCATCACTCACCGCTATCAGTATTCGGAACAGCGTTTCACCGTCGCAACCATCATAAAAGATTGCCAGGCGGTGGCACCAGCTGCGAAGCGGTTCGTCCTTCTCACGTTTCAAGAACTCTTTCATTTCTCGTTCTCCTTTCCTCCGCACATAATCCTTCGCTTGGTGTAGTTCGTTGTTTTATACTTTTGGCAATACCAGAACGAATAGTCGGAGCAATAATCACTTTTAATGTGCACCCACCACTTACAACCTGTGCAGAATCTCTTCATAGTTTTCTATATAATTTTTGGTATTCTTTGAAATACTCCTTATGTTCCTGGTAGTATCTCCGCCCATATTCACGCAATTTCTCATGATGTTCGCGGTAATACCTTCGCATTCGCTCCAGTCGCTTCTCGCGGTTCTTATAGTATGAATCCCAATTGCGCTTGCGTTCCTGCTCTACATCCATGAGCTTATCCCTTCAGCAATTACACACCCAATCACCAGCACCACCGGCGCAATGATTCCGTAGATCACCCACTCTTTTCTGGAGAATCCTTCAGTCAGATAGTCCTTCTCCATCATCTTCAAAAACTCTTTCATAATTAGTAAGTATTTGTTAAGTAATTATTCAGTATAAACCAGCCCCGAATGGCTGGGAAAAGTAGTATTAACAGGTGTCCAGCTTCCATCGGATGCTCCTTAAACACCCCTTTAGTTATTATTATAAAAATCTAAACCTGAACGCCTTCAGGATGTTGTCACAGGGGCGGGAATCGAACCCGCGCTCACTTCTCAGTAAGCAAAGCCTCCGGCGTTGCAAGCTCACCAGCTCTCTCCCTGCGTATATGCGGCTGGTGGCGTTATCCACCATTTAAGGGCCATGCCCACCGCTCTGGATTGTATTTTCTATTGTATCAACATGTCAAAGATCCTGGAGGTTGCACGGTCGCCACCCGTGTTCATTCGTCTATCCCTTACGGCATCGGGGCTCCTAAGTTAGTGGGGAAGGATGGAGTCGAACCATCGCTCACGGCCAAGTCTTACATGCCAGTTGCACCACTTTACTGGTCTTTCTCCCCCGGTTGTTTGTAAAAGGTAGCGGACTTCGCAGCTGGCTACCTGTAAATCATAAGATTATTGGAAACGTCGCCTCTCGGCGGTGAGTGTTTCGCGTTTTACATTATCTACTAACAAATTCATCATCACGATGGGCAAAAAAGTAGCTTTGTAAAGAAACATAAACTCAAAATCTAACCTCAATAATAATTAAAATCAAATCATAAAGTACATGCGATTAAAGGTCTATCATTGATTGGATTCTTACTCATACCACTCTATGCTTCTCTATGTACCTGTCCAGATCATCCTTCTTGATCAGTGCCAGGCCACCCACCTTGTACCAGCGGAACTTGGCATCGTTGCACAGACTCTTGATGTAGTCCGTACTTACGCCCAGGTACGTCGCCGCATCCTTGCGCGTCATCCACACCTTCGCCACCGCCTCCGTCTTACCTATGGTCAATATCGGGTATTTCATAATTGCATCAATTTAACTCCTTCTCAGTACCTAATCGCTCTGCGATTAGATATTACTTTTTCCTGGTTATACATACAGCTCGGTTAATGTAGTCCGTTTTTACCTCGAACTCCATCCCGTATTCCAAACCCATCTGCCGGCAAGTGACTCTTGCTGATGCCACCTTGTTAGCCTGGTTCAGGTTGAAAATGCGAGTTTGACCGACGTGCAGCTCTCGCAGTTCGTTCCGTGTCACTGTCTCTTGTCTTTCCATATTTTAGTTAATCTTTCTTATTTTCTTTATGTTATTATTTTTTATGTGCGATAAATGCCGTATCTTTGCACCCTAAATTCGCACCGAAAAGATTTTGTTTCTTTCTTTTCGATTGCAAATATAAACAAAAAAGGTTTAGGTTGTATCGTTTGATGTAAACTATTATAGTTTATTAACACTTAAAGGATGAACAGCAAAGAAGATAGTAAAGCGAAGATCATAGGTACTGCGTTAAAGGAATGGATAGAAAAAAGCCCTTATTCAAAGGCAGATGCGGCGCGGATGCTTGGTGTTTCCCCTCAGTACATAAACGGCTTGTGCCAGGGCAAACCCATCGGGAAGGTGATGGCAAACAAAATTGCAAACCTTTTCGGTTTATCTGAGTATTTCCTTCTCACTGGCGAAGGTTCTCTGCTGGTAGAGGAGAGTGGTGCCAAGGTGCAGGACACCGACAGCAGTGAGCTCTCCGCCCTTCGCAGTCGTGTCCAGATACTGGAGGAGCAGGTGGCTCGCCAGCGGTATATCATCGACCATTATGAATCATTCGTCGAACTGCTCACCCGTGAGAACCGTCAGCTGGAGCAAACCATTGACAATCCCTTTGTCAGTGACAAAACCCCCGCCAGTGCCTACGATCCACCAACCCAAAAATAGCATTTTGCACCCCTCATTGTTTAGCACCATAAACTATTATTTTATAAATAACTAAATATCAACCCCATAGGAGCACCCTCCACGCTTCCCAAGCCGAGGGTCGCGGGTTCGAGTCCCGTTTACCGCTCTGTGTTGATTGTCAGTTGGTTAGGGGTTGGAAGGGTGCGGAAATGAAGGGAGAAAATAGGGTGTTTTTGGTTGAATATGGGCGTTGTAAAGGGGTTATTCGGGGCTATTCGGGTGGTGACTGTTTAGTGCAGTGTTTAGCCGGATTCCCGATGGCTGGGAATGTTTAGTAATCGTGAAGAATGAGAATACATTTACTTGTGGATAAGCAGGTGGTGCACGATGATGGTACGCACGACCTGTACTTCAACATCACCGCGGATGATGGGCGGCGGTTCAGGGTTAAGACTGACATTCGATGTGAGCAGAAGCCGGTGGGGTTGCTGTTCTCCCGCACTGAGCGCAACAGCGTGGCTAAGTCGGCCAGGTTGCGGGAGCTGTACGATCAGATTGAAGAGTTCGGCTTGCAGAACCAGCGGATGAGGGCTGACCGCCTAAAGGATGCGGTGCTGATGATTGTGCGTGGTGCGGGTGCGAAGGTGGCCAGGCATGGGATGGTGTTTGCTGACTACATCGCGGAGTTCTCGGCAACGAAGGATAACCATAGCACCCGAATACTGTATGACCTCACGCAGAAGAAGGTGATGGAGTTTGATGCGCTCGCAACCTTCGGGACCATTGATGAGCAGTGGCTGGATGATTTCTCGAAGCATTATAAAGCACAGGGCATGAGCGTGAACGGGATAGCCCAGCAGCTGCGGAATATCCGTGCGGTGTTCAACTATTGCCGGAAACGGAGATATACGCAGGATTATCCGTTCTTGACGTACAGGATTAAAGAGGAACGTGTGGCACCCAATGCGCTCACGGTTGAACAGCTGCGCACCTTGCGCGATTATCCGTGCGAGGCCTGGCAAGAGATTTATCGGGATCTGTTCATGCTGTCGTTCTATTTGGGCGGTGTGAATGCAGGTGATTTATTGCTTTGCAAAGGTCTGAAGAATGGTCGCTTTGTTGAGAAACGACAGAAAACGGGCGAGCTGATTGATGTGCCGGTATGCGCTGAAGCGATGCGGATTATTGAGAAGTACAGGGGTAAGAACTACCTGCTGTGCGTGATGGATAACTACAAGGATTACCACGATTTCACATCACGCTGGGATAAGGCACTGAAGAAGATTGGCACCACGGAGATTGTGCCGGATAGGGTAGGGCGTAGGCGGAAAGTGGTGTACCATCCGCTGTACCCGAATATCACTACCTATACAGCTCGTTATACGTTTGCAAGTATTGCAGCCAACGATTGCGAGATACCCACGGAAACCATCGGCAAGTGCCTGGCTCATGCGTGGTCAAAAAATACGGTCACCGCCAGATATATCAGCGATGACCGCAGGAAGGTTGACCAGGCGTTTGCGCTGGTGCTGGATAAGGTGAGGGGTTAAGATGAGCAGTTCCTAACCACTTACCAAAGGTTATGACTTAGCTTTTCGGGACTGCTCAATCATCTCATTATGGCACCTTTTGTTAAATATTGTATTTTCTCGATGTGATAACCGTTTGGTTTGCCGTGTCAGGGATGAATGTATGTCAGTTCACTCATCTCTTTTTCCTTTCTTTTATATATTAACCTTTTCCTTCACCGTAATCCACTGTATATCATCAGTGGGTAATAAACAGCCTAAGAAATCGGTCATACAAACGTATAGAAATCAATATCCAAAGAGTAGTCGTCATTTTGAGCGATATTACTTGTTCCCGCTTTGTAGTAGAATTTTTGCTGCGCTAGGCCAGTTATACTACCATCCGCATGGAATTTACCTTTTGCCGTTGCCGCACTGATAATTAAATATTCGCCTGAACCTAATTCGATTGGAACATCAAACGCCATGTCTACTATTCCTGTGGAATTTGCAACAGCATGAGCGACCACAACAAGAGATGATGATGTTGTCGGATTAACAATAGATGATTTTGATATTGTTATAGTTCCCGCTTTATCAACATTCATCCTCATACCATAAATTGTCTTCCCTTGCAAAACACTTTGTTCTATTAAGGAAAAACCCAATGAATTCAGATTCCATGGGTTCCCATTCATTTGAGAATTGGGAACACCATACAAATACTGCTTTGTTCTCGTCTCGATGGCAACTTCGGAAAAATCCGCGCCCTTGACTACTAATTTCTTTCCCATTTTATTATAGTTTTAATATTTATTTTTCAATACTGAAATAACTCTATTTGCAATCAACGTATGTCCTGCGTCATTTGGATGTAATCCTGTATCTACAGCATAATAATTATGTATATTTGAGAAATATAACCCACATGAATGTACATCTATAACATCTGCACCGAAAGCGTGTGCCAGCTCTATTATATTTTCATTCCATTCTTGCGTTGATACTCCATTTTGGTTATTTGAAGGCCAGCCACTCGTTTGGTCTCGCTGCACATCATCCAAATTCGTGCAGCAGAACAAACGGGAAAGCGGATACGCTTGATTGATTTTATACAACATAGTGGCATAAGCCTCACGCAATGTGCTTAAAGTCGAACCAGTTGGTATCGTGTCTGAGATCTCCCACGTTCCAACTTGCACATTATTCGCCCAGTCATTACATGAGATGAAACAAATTATAATATCAGGTGTAAATCCGCGAGCAGTTAAGTCGCTTATTCTTCTATCGGAACATCCAGCATATGCTCTTGTCGTTGATGTCGCATCACCAGTTACACGGCTACCACTCCATGAACAATTTGATATTTTCAATGGTGAGATACCGAGATTCATAGCAACTTTATACCACCAAGTTTGGTCGACTGAGGTGAGAGGTGAGTGCGGATAATATGTAGCGTAAGTGTCTCCATCATATCCCGTTATATCAGAAGGCAGCCATCCTGCAAATGTAGAAATGCTATCTCCTATAATACCTATCGACTTTCCGCTGAATTTTGCGATTGTATTTTCTACCTGTGCTGAATTAAAATTCTTCGTTATGATATGCCCACCAGAGAACCGCGCAATTACGTAATTTCTTTCATCAGCGATGTCTAAATTTGAATCCAACGTTTCTCCCGTTTCAATACCAATTTGCGCTGAATTAAAATTCTTTGTCTCGATATGCCCGTTCTTAAACCTTGCAAGCACATTGTTGCTCTCATCGCTTATCTCAAAGTCGCCATCCAAAGAAGTACCGAACATATTGGCAAGTTCCTCTTCCGTTTTTGTTATGCGGTCGTCCATTCCTTCATAACTGATAGTGATGACATCGGCAAGTTCTGACGGAACAATAACACCATCATTTGTTTTCTTGACAAAGAACTTTACGTAACCGTCAGACTCAACCGCAATGTCTGCCGTTACCGAAGCCCAATTTGTCGCAGAGATAAAATTCTTATTATTGTCGTAATAATATATGATATATGGCTGGTTGTTATACGTAAAACTTATTGTGCATCCTTTGACTACCTGTATAAAATTCTTTGTCCTGATACGCCTCGTGTTGTCTACCATCTCACCTGTACTTGGGTCTCCTGAACCTTGCTCAAAATCGTTTGGCGTTAGTGTTATGTCACCACCGTACAATACATGGGATGAAGGTATATTTACAGCATCATCCAAAACTCCATCCTTTTGGTCGAATATATTCACATCACCCACCTTTTCTCCACTCGCGAACTTGCCACCTCCACCTGATGCGCACTGGTACTGCGTGCCATCGTAATAGACTTCAAGCACTTCGCCAGCTTCCCATGTGTTCGTGGATGATGCCTGTGCGCCATCATAATAAAGTGCCTTAGCACCCGTAGAGTTGATGTTGAGCGTGACATTGTTGGCCGTGTTCGCATTGGTCATCTTGATGCGGATGCAGCCGCCGTTGGTGAGCGAGTAGCCGGTGGCGGCCACGGTCTTGGCGGCTGTTCCTGCTGCTGTGTCGCAGACGTAGTAACCAACCAGCGACTGCATCAGGGCGAGTGCACCGCTGATGGAGTTCGCCAGGTTGGTGAGCGTGGCGGGCAATGCGTCGATGTATGCCTTGTCGGATGCGGAAAGCAGTCCGGCCTTGCTGCTGGTAGCTGCCAGGAGCGTGATGGAGTCGATGACCTCCTGCACACCGCCGATGGTTGCTTTCAGTGTTTCGGTTATCTTGGTTCCCTGATCAGCCGATGCAGTGGTATCGGTAAACGTCAATGACCGCAAGTTAGCCAGGAACGAATCGACCTTTGCCTTGTCCTCGGCTGACATCAAACCAGCCTTGGAAGTGGTGGCTGCAAGAATATTGAGATGCGTGACTGTCTGGTACACATCACTCACTGAGAACTTCACTGCGTATGACAGTTTCGTGCGCAGATCAGCTGATGCGGTCTCATCATCGAACAGCAGACTGGCGAATGTTTCCATAATACCACCAGCGATTTCATCAAGGGTAGCAGCAACGCCGCCAGACGTAACACCATTCTGGCTGTTGCGCGTGGGCTCGGAGTCGAGCGTTAAGACGTTGATGACTTTCCCCACCCAGGCGGTGCCATTGTATAAGCAGATGCCGAAGGAGCCCTGTGGAACAGCAGAAGATAGTCCCAAGCCCGTGAAGCCAGCGGGTGCGATCAACCACACACGCTTTGACGGTGTGCCTGAGTATTCGGATGCAGAACCCTGGAAGATGTAGCCAGCTTCCTGAAGGAAATACGCTGTGTTTAGAATCGCGTCAATAGCCGCGCCTGGATATGCAAGATCATAAGTTGCCATAATAGAATGTTTTTATTTAATGAAAAAGACACCTGTGGGTTTACACAAGTGCCAGTTTGTTTTCTTCGCGATGCGATCGCGAAGTACGGAACGCGGAGCTGGTTATTTGTTATGGAATCGTGCCTGTTCCATGATTTTGTTTTCCTTCGCAATCATATCGCGCATGGCATTGATTTCATCGTCTGTGAGGTTTTCATCGTCGGTGCCTTCATCATCGTCGAATGGTAGAGGGATGAAATCGCGCGGGGAGATGTTGTTCTTGTTACCGCCGAAGGCGAAGGCCGCGCTGAAGGCCTGGATGCGCTGGAGCTCATACTGTAGGATATTGCGGCGGTAGTAGCCGCGCACAGTGAGCACGATCTCCCAGTAGGGCATCAGGTAGAGGTAATCGCGCCTTGGTACTCCCATCTCGCCCACAAGCAGCTGGTAGCTCTCATGGGCGTTTAGGCGTTTTTTCTTTTTCCCCGCTTTCCCTTCTTGTCCTCTTCGACTATTCCTGGCACATCGTACCACTTGGCACGGAGCTCGACAGCCGATGTGATGAGTGCTACAACCTCCTGGGGAGTGGCCTCATAGAGTACATCCTTCACCGACACCGGCGGTTCCTGGTCGTTCCTGGCATAGGCCGCAATGATGGCCGCGATGCCAAGTTTGATGTAGTCGTCGCCCGTTGCCGCGGGATCTCCGCCCTCATCCCCTGGAAGGAACACGTTAATGGAACGGTTAGCCAGCTGCTCGAATCCTGTCTCGGTAGCTGCACAATAAAGCATCTGCACGTCCTGGCCGCAGATGCTGATGGTTTTCTCTGCTTTCATAAAGTTGGTGTGTAGTTAGAACCCGCCACGCTGTGAGGCATGGCGGGTGGGTTGAACAAATCAGATATTGGTAGAAGTGGAGCCTGACTTGACGGGCATAGAGTTCATCTGGATCTGGATGGTGTAGGACACGTTCTGGCGGTTGGTAGCGTTCACGCTGATGTCGTTCACGATGCCCTGGCATGTGTATGCCACGCCTGTAGGAGTGCGGTTCTGCGTGCTGGTGGTGCCGCTGAACTTCACGGTTACCTCCTGACCTGCAAGCAGCAGGTCGAGAGCATCCACACCGTTCACGCCGTTGGCATCGGCAGCCATAGAGTAGAGCGCATCGCAAGAGATGTCACCGGCATAGCCGACCACCTCCTGCTTCTGGAATCCCGAAGTATCATCCTTTGTGGATGCGTTTTCGAGCGTCGTTGACAGGTGGTAGGTACACGCTGTTGCGAATGCCACGCACTTGTCGCCAAGCAATATACGAAGATTCTGGCCTTTCATAAGCAATATTACGGATTAGTGTCGCAGTCGTATGTCAGTACCTGGTAGTAGCAGGGTTTCAGCGAATCGTAGTTCACCGCCGAACCTCTCAGCTGGTAGTCATCGGGAATGAGCTCATACCCCTCTTCCCCGAAATGCTCCTCGAAGAAGTTGACGATGGTCGAGCGCACATCCTGCATGATCTGCCCCAGCTGCGGTCGTGTCTCTGCTGCCACCTCGATGCTCACCGTCACGCGGTCGGTATCACCCTCTAAGGCATTGTCCTTAGTGGAGCCCTCGTTGGTGAATCCGTCGAATGAAACGATGATATACGGCAGTTCCGCGTTGTCCAGTTCCTCATCCGGCAGTGCGATGGTGGTGTTATATACATCACCGTCGGCCAGCTGCTGCATGAGTGCGCTGTTCGAGCGCAATGCCTGTACGAATATGGCATCAGTGATCAGTGACATTTGACTTTGACGTTGTTAATGATTTCTTATCCTTTCCGGCTGGTATAGGCGGCGGCTTCAGGCGAACCCTCCACCGCCGAACTACACATCAGCCCAGAGAAAGCGTTTAGATGCGAGAGGATGAAACGGCGTTTGCAACAGAGTACAGGGCGAATGCCTTGGTCTTGTAGGTACCGCTACCAGGAGCAGTTTCCTCACCGCCATTGATGTACTTAGACAGATCGGTGAACGACCATGCGGTGTTCAGTACCACGCGGGTGATATTGTAGTCGCACAGTGTCACGGGATCAACGAACATGCGCACATCGCCATGCTGCTGGAGAGCGAACCACTCGAAGTAACCGATACCGATTGAACGGCCATCAGTGGGAACGAGTGAACTGCCAGACAGTGTGGTGTTCAGATAGTGAGTAACCACATAGGGATAGCCGGCGCACAGGCCGTTCTCTACTACGAATCCACCGGCAGCACCTGCGATCTTCGGAGTAGCCTTCAGCTTGGCCTCAGTAACGCGGTCGAGAACCAGGCATACGTCGCCCTCGAAGAAGCCCTTGTCAGAGAATGCAGCCACAGCAGCGAGGATGCTCTCATACTCCTTACCGTCGCCGATGGTGATGGTGCCAGCAGGTGAAAGGTTGCTGAACGGGCCCTTGTTTCCTGTCCAGTTAGCCTGGCTGTAGAGTTTCTTGGCCAGATACTTGCGCAGTGCGAGTGCGAACTTAGCCTGAACGAATGCCATGAGATCGAATGCGGCATTGTCGATGGCCATGTTGCTTACGGGCACCTTCAAGCCACAGCGGTGCTGTGTCGGTGTGATCTTCTGGAAGTCGAGCACCTGATCACTCAGCTGTACAGTCTCGCCAACCTCCTCCATCTCCACGTCGTTGACGGAAACAGGCCATACCTCGTTACCCGTCACACCCGTCACAATCTTCAACTGCTCCGGCAGTCCAAGACCTTCGTGCAGTGTCGGGATCATCTCATGGATGCTCAGTTCGATGGCACCCGATGCCGTTACGTTGGCATTCACGTTGGTGTCGGTGGGGAAGAGCAGGATTTCACGCTGCTTACCGCCATCGCGAGTCTCGCGCAACAGCTCACGGAACTGCTCGCCCTTAGACTTGCGCTCATCATACTTGGCCAGCTCACGCTCGTTAAGCTGTGCACGGATCTCAGCGTCAACCAGCATCTTCTCGCGGCTCAGGGCATCCCACTTGGTCTGCTCCTCCTCGGTGAAGTTGCGCTTCTCGTTGTAAACCTTGTCGTTGAGCTCGCTCATCTGAGCCTGGAGCTCACGGCTGCGAACCTGGAGTTCGCTTTTAGTCATCTTTTTCATAAACGTTGAATATTTAAGTTAATAATCTAATTCGTCAATCGACTCGTTCAGCTGGATGCGGCGGAGTCTTTCGCGGTATTCGCGCACAGCCTTCTCCTCAGCCTCCTTGCGCTTGCGCTCCTCCTCTTCTGCATCCGGCTCGTTCTCACGCTTTTTCTCTTCCAGTTCGCGCACGTTCACGGTGGTCTGCCGGTAGGCAGGATCCATGCCGATGGTGAGGGCTGATATGAACTCGAACCGCTTGTGGATGATGGTCACATCATTGCCGTCCACAACCTTGTCGTAGTCGCCAGGCCAGAACTCGAAGGAACATCCAGAGTAATCGCCGCGCTTCACCATTTCCAGGCAGCGGTCGCCGATGTCGCATTTGGGAGCCTCGAACTCGAAGTTCACGCCCTTCTCATCCACGCTCAATCGCAGCGAACCCTCGCCCTTGTTGCAGCGGGCGATAGTCAGTGCGCGGTCGTGCAGCATGTTCATCTTGATGTCCTGAGAGTTCAGGAACTCCATCGTACATGCTTCGGGGCGGATTATTTCTCGGAATCTTTCTCCCCAGTCGTCGAGGACTTCACTCTCAGCATTGAACACGATGGCCGTGCCTGTGATGGTGCGAGACTCGCCCTCCGCATCCGGCGCAAGCTCTCTAACGGCCAGCTTGCACGGAATGGTTCTGATTTCTCTTTTCTTTTCATCCATTTTGTATCTTGTTTTATTTAGTACGAAACGAAAAAACGGGTTTACCTCGGCTGGTCGGTGATGTTCACCGCCACCCCTTCGGCCTGCGGGAACTGCCAGTCAATCCATGCCGACACGATGCGCTCGCAGATCTGACCGCCTATGCGGTACTGATAAACCGCGCTGCTTGATGGGATGTGGTACGCCTTTTTGTTGTTGGCGATACGCTCGTCGATGTCACCCACCTGCTTGCGGTATTTCTCCACCACGCTCCAGATGAGCTTGAACAGCCGGCGGAAGTCCTTCGACCTGAGTACGAACATGCTGAAGGGGTGCAGCTGGCTGCTTTCGAGAGCCTTGTGCCATGCCTCGCTGAATGCCTTGTGGTGCTTGTCGATGATAGCCGTCACGATGTCGAGATCATCCACATTGGCCACCGTAGCATAATGCTTGCGCATGGGCATGTGCAGATTGATGGGCCATGATACCACCGCACCACGCGCACGGAGCATTCTTTCCAGGTCGGGCACCACGCTCATCCACTCGAAGTATTTGCGATAGCCGCAGAAGCCCACGATCGACGGCAGCTTCTTCTCGTCGTTCACCATCTTCATGCCCATGAGCTCCGAATAGAACCCACCGCGCATGCCGTTCAGGGTGTCGCCATCCTGCGACATGTCGATGGGTTGGAACACGGGATTATTAACGGCACATTTGAACGGCTTGTGGCCAAGTACATATATCTTTGCGTTCTGGTTGAACGGCTTCGCCTCGCTTTCGCTGCATCCCAGCTTGTATTCATCATCGGGTGCCCACAGGTCGCGGTGCTGCTCGCACCACTCCAGCTGCACCTTCAGGTCGTTGTTGCGCCATGAGCCGCTTCCGTAGTGAATCATCAGCGGGCGTATGTCGATGCTCAGTCCGTGGCACTGGGGCTTCAATGTGCGTATGTCCTCCAGGAACGATGCACCCGTATCGTACCAGTTGCCGCGGTTCTGCATACCGCCTGGCATGAGTGCGAAGCTGCGTTCAGGATCGAAGAACCGCGCACCGCCCTTCTTGCACATGGGTACGTTTATCCACAGCAGAATGGGAATGAGCCTGTCAATCTGCTTGGGATTGTTCGCCAAGTCCCACGTCTGGATATGTCCCACCGTGCACTCTTCATAATTGAACATGTGGTTCACGTCGTCCTTGATCAGTATGTCGGAATCCATCAGCAGGAATCCCTCGCCTATGATGTCCCACAGTTTCTGCACGGTCATCATATGCTTGGCAGAGCCGAACTCGCAACCGGCTGCGCACCCCTGCGAAGCATCGCGGTCGGGGTACTTCTCCAGTTCCTTGTCGAAGTCAATTACCTGGCCCTTGGTGTTATCAATCACCGATACGTTCTCCATCTTCTTGATGAAGGGGCGCGTGTCGCTGTTGTCGAATACGGTTACATGCACATCCTGGCAGCCGTGTTTCCACAGACTGAGGATGGCCGCCTCGCACAATTCGGGCGTATTGAAGTTTACGATTACTGCTTGTCTCATGGGTGTATGTGGTTAGTTGTTAATAATTACCTGTGCATGGAACTGTATGGTGTTTGCCTGATAGTCGGGATGGAATGTTTCTGGGAGTATCTGGTACACCTGACCGTTCCAACGTATGCGCGAGCGCATGGTGATGCCGGTGGTGTAGTCGATGCGCACGATGATGGCACCGTAGGCATCGAGCGAACCCTCGCGCATGGCCGACATGCCGCGAGTCCAGTCAACAGCAGCCCACACGGTAGCCCCTTCGCTCCATGTGATGCCCGCTGCATCGCGTCCGAACTGCGACTGCGTGGCCTCGTTCCTGTTCAGTATGGTGATGCGGTGTCGCCGCATGCCCGATTGGTAGCCTGTCATACAGTTAATTTCATGTAGGGTTTTACAATGCTTTCAAAGGTATATGGCACCGATGCCATGTGATTCAGGGTGACGGGGCTGCGCTGTGTGTAGCTGTGTTCAACCAGCAGCAGCGATGCCAGCACCAGCGGCTTGGGGAATGTTTCGTACTCCTCCATCACCTCGGTGTATGTCTTGCCGATGTAGTTCAGCACCGTGTCCTCTGCGCTTTCGCCGTACAGCGTGAGCAGATCGTCCTCCACGTTGCTGTCTATGCGCGAATGTTTCTTGATGAGTTCAAGTGTCAGCCACTTCATGGGTTACCTCCTTTCCCTCTTAGTTTCTCACTTCCCACCTCTGCCAGGTTGGTCGATACATAGTGCGCATCGCCGTTCTCAATGCTCGGCAGGTCGTACTGGCTTCGTATTTCATTCGGACTCCATCCGCTTTCCAGGTGCAGCTTGTCGATCTCGGCCTGTCCCTTTGCATCGAGTCGGCGCAGAGCCAGCTCACACACATGGATGCGGCGTTGACCAAAGTCACCCATCTCCAGCATCTTGCTGTTCAGTTCGTCCTCATGTTCGCGGATGATGGGCTGGATGGTGCGCAACAGGAACTCCTGCGTGGCATGCTCCGGCATTTTATAGCTTGCGCCCTGGTCCTCCATCATCATGATGCGCGGAATACCAAGAATGCGGGCGATGTCGCTCACCTCATAGCCGCGTGTCTCCAGGAGTCTCAGTTCGGCAGCCGTCTGGCTGATAATCTTCGCATCGGCCACATTGTCGAGCATCACCGCATCGTAGTTCAGCCAGTCGGCATTGAACTGCTCGGTGGCCTTCTTCAGCTGGTTCTGGTCGGCACGGCCAAGGATGCCCAGCGTACCGGCGGGCGATTTCTGCTCCTGAATCAAGATCTTGTTCTTACCGCCCTTGGCCATGTCCTTCAGTGCCTGTTCGTCGGCTGTAGCAGCCAGCGACAGTGTTTTCATGGCGTAGGTAACCGTCGGCACACCCATCAGCATGTCCTCGGTCATGAAAGTGTTCTTGAAGTGCAGCACATCGTGCGCCGGTGCCTCCACCATGATGGCGGGGCCTCCCCGTCGGTTGTATGTCAGGTAGTAGGTGTCGCTGATGGGATCGTAGCCGCCGTTGGTGCAGAGCCACAAAGCAACAGGCCAGCCGGAAAGGTTCCTCTCGATATACACATAGGCATTGCCGTAGTATATCTTGCGGAACTCAATCTGCTCCTGCATCTGCGATGCGGTCATCAGCGCATTCGGTCGTATCTGCAAGAGATAGTTCAGTTTCCTTGCATCGCCCCAGCGGTCCTCGACGTAGTTACTGCCCGCGCCGTTCATGCGCTGGTACTGCACCCGCATCTGTCCCATCGTCTGCATGATGAGCTTCACGCCGCGGAACCACGCAGGGATGAGCAGCGACCGTCGGCCAGTGGGCAGGATCACATTCTCCGACCAGTTGCCCGCCTTTGGTGGCTGGTTACTGGCATCGGCGGGGTTCGTTGTCGAAGGTACTCCAGGAGTCACTTCCCTGGGCACCATCCCCGTAGGTGTGAAAAGTCTGTTCAATATTCCCATTTTATCTAATTCTTTATTTCTCCGAATAAGTGCGCAAAAGGTTTACAAGTTCGAGCTCGGTGCCATGAGCTGTGCCTGATGGTTATAGTCGTACAAATCCTTCTGGTCGTAGTCACGCAGTGCATCCATCTGGCGCACCAGCTCGCCGCTTCCCTGGAAGGTGATGTTTCCCGTTGTCAGGCTCCCCACCGTTGCGCTGATGTTGGCCGACTTCATGAATCCCTCGCCCTGCATGCGGTCGCCCATGAGGTTTCCGTATTCATCGCGCACCACAAACGACAGGCTCACCATCGTGCCTACATCCTCGAAGATGCTGCGCACGTTGCTCACCAGCTTATCCACCTGGATGCTCCACGACGACATGGCCGTGACGTAGTATTTGTATGTCCCGCTTTCCACACCGGCCATCTCGATGGTGTCGAAGTCCATCGTTATCCTACAGGAACGGGCGGCAGCCACGGCCACTCCGTCGGCGTAGATCAGCAGGTTTCTTCCATGTATAATCTTCATAAATCTCCGCTTTGATATGCCAGAGGACCAGTGCCCTGGAAGGTGAAGTTCCCTGTGGTAAGACTCCCCACCGTTCCCGATACCTCCACGTTCTTCACGATGGCATTGCCGGTCATACGGTCGGTGCTGCTACCACGCACCATGAACGACAGCCGCACCTCTTGGTCGGTGTTCTCGAAGAAGGTGTGCGCAACGGTCACCAGCTTGGTAATCGTCACCGTCCAGGACTTCCTCCCTGTCAGGTAGCAGCGGTTCTTCAGGTCGGCTGGGTTGCTCACCTCGGTGTCGTCCACGCTCATGCTGATGCTGCATGAACGCGCCGCTGCCACCACATGGCCGCCCGAATAGATCAATATGTTTCTACCGTGTATCATTTTGTTATGCGAAAAAACAGCCTAAAGGTTTACACCTCATACATCGTCACCTTCAGCACATCGTCCCTCCAGTTGCGGGCAAATGATACGGGGTACATCGTTGAGCCGTCGATGGTTACCTTGCAGCGGGGCGACAGTGTTGACACCAGATTACTGAGCAGGGAGCATTCTATCTTGCGCCTCGACTGACTCCAGTATTTCACGATGCGGTTCACAAGGTGCTGCTCCGGCTGACTGGGTGATGCCAGAACGATGGGGTTATATCCTGGCTGTTTTGCTGGGATACTCGATGCGTTGGAGTGCTGTGCGTAGTCCCAGCCCTTGAAGTAGGTGTTGTTGGGATTGATGATAACGCCAGGACCGAACTTGCAGTAATTGTCGGAGCAGAACATCGTGCTCTCGCTCCATTCATCCCTGACCACTGCATTGTTCTTGGCGGTATATACATTCTCCTCGCGGTTGCCCGTGTTGAACAATCGGCCTTGCAGCTGCTTGCGACTGAAGATGAGCTCCAATCCCGACATGTCGGCGATGATGTCCTCAACCCATCCGTGCAGCATCAGCGTGACATAGCCGAAGCTGATGGGGCATGAGCCTGTGGGTATCTCATAGCCCGATGCAGCTTGGAAGTACGAAAGTGTGCTCGACCAGTCGGTACCGTTCCAGTACCATGTCGTACCGCTGTTGTATTGTGTCGACACTGCCAGGCAGAACCAGAACCCGTCGCTGCTTTCGCCGTTATCCACGCGCTCGAAGTTGATGGTGAACTTGCCGTCGTCGATCATGTTCGGCACCAGCTGGTCGAAACGGCAGAACGAGCCTTCAAGTTCTCGGTAGGGTGCTGCATCCTTGATGACAGGCGTGAACTTCGTGCCATTGCTATCCCTTCGGATGCAGAAGTACGAATTAACCACTGATGATGCCATCATCTGACCTGCAAGCCATTTCGATGTAAACGAGCCTTTGTTCGGGGTGTAGTCGATACCCGACACAGGATCGGGGCTGTACCCTGCATCATCCATCTCATGCAGCACCGAATCAGGATAAAGGAACGCCATCTTGTCCTCTATTTCTCCCACCTCGGCGGTTAGTGAAGCCTTGTTCTTCCCTCGCATCTGCATGTCGATATTGTCAGCTGATGCAAATTCATCATACACCGCCACCGTGGTATATCCGTCGCTGTCGATGGTTCCCGTAGGTGTACCACCCGCCATTGTGGTGAGCTGTGCGCGTGTCACGTTCAGGAAGTTCGGCACACTGGTATCATCCACGCACGTCAGGTAGATGTCGTCCTGATGTGTGCGCATGGTCCATCCCCAATACTTGCACATATCCTCCAGCGCATCAAATACGCTGCAATTACTGTCATAGACACCATCCTGGTCGGTCTCGCCGAATATGCGCCAGTCAAACCGCTTGATCATCCACTGCATGGCATCTGCACCACCCTGGATGTAGATATTCTCAAAGTCAAGCGGTAGGATGTCGAGTGCGTAGTCAAGCAAGGCTGCGAAGTTCTTCTGCCCTGTGTACGCCTCGGCATCCATGTCAATGCGGCTCAGTGTGGCCAGTGCGCACTGCACCGGCAGACTGATTTCCTGTGCGTTCACATACATATTCATGCCAAAGTTCTGCGCCTGAAGGAATCCCTGCCACAGGATGTTCCCGTAGTCATCGGTGAGAATCACGGGGCGCGATATGTCGGTTTCGGGTATCACATCCCTCCACCAGTTATCCGGCAGGGTGTTGCCGTTGTAGTCTTTCTTGTCGTTGACTATTCTCAAATAGCCCGACTGTGTGATGATGTCGTTGAACAAATCATCCTTCGCATCCTCCTCGGTCTCGAAGGGGCGGGCGGCACCCTTCAAGTGGATGGGGTTACCGCTGAACTGGTCGTCGTATATGCTCGCTGTGTAGAGCCTGTTATTACGAAGCGACTTGAATCTTACCTGCCAGTGAATCATAGGTTATCTAAATATAGCTTGAATATATTCACCGCGGCCTTGTCTCAGTCCACGGTTTCTTAAAATGAAATCTATTTGTTCGGCATTGATAGTAGCCGATAACTGCAAGTTATCCAGCGGTGACGATGTGAGCCTGTCGGCGATGGTGTTCTGCTGCGCCATTGAAAGGATGAGCTCGCCTGAGTTCAATCCGTAGGCGCGGATATTATCACCGCTGTACGATGAGCCTGGAACGATACCACCTTGCGCGAAGTTCGCTGATGTGGCACTCTTGATGGCTGCGATGGTGCTTATCATGGTGGCCGTACCAGCTACGGCGGCGGCAATCCACCCAAATACACCAGCCGATGTGGTGGCCGGTGCTGCTGTTGCCTGTGCGAAACCTAATGCCACATTTGCAACAGCCTGGGCAATGATGCCCAATATCTTGGCGGTTGGATCTTCAATCTGCTGCAAGGCACCGCCAACGGAACTCACCGCACCCGCGGCTGCTTGCCAGCTGTGCAGCATGTCCTGTGCGTCCTTGGCCTGTTTTTTGGCGGCGTTGTTGCCCTTGAAGTCCTCCACGCGGTTCTTCACTTCGTCCAGATGTTCGGCCAGCAATGCCCACTCTTCGGGCGATGCTGCCTTCTTCATCAGTTCCTGGGTGCGCTCCAGTTCCTTGTTCATGGCCTCCAGCGGACTCATCACACTGATGATGGGCACCGACAAATCCATGCCGCCCATCACGCTCATGCCCTGTGCGGGCTTCGACACATCGGTTACGGGTGTATAGACTTTGCCCAGAGCCTCGTCCTTCATCCGCTGGATTTCCTTCTGTCGCTCCTGCAATACGGCAATCTCGCTGCGAATGGCGGCCTTGCGCTCATCAGCTGCACTGATGTATTCGTTGGTGAGTGTCTGGATCTGCTTGCTGATGGTCTGCTCCTCGGTCATCACATGGGTGACACCGCCACCGCCGCCCTTGCCTTTCTTACCACCGCCACTTGTTGTTCCTGGCACCTCATCCAATCCGGTCGGCCCGATGTCCTCCTTCATCTTCTGCGGGTTCAGGATAGCCTTGGCGCGTGTCACATACTCGTTGCGCATCTGCTTCAGCGCATCGAGCCGTGCCTGTAATACCTTGGTCGATTCGTAATGGTAGAAGCCTGGCTTTGTGGATGATTCCCACTTACCGCCATTGTCAATCTTCGTCTGAAGGTCGGCAATCTGCTTGTCGTATGAGCCTACGGCCAGCGTGTAGCGTTGTTTCTTATATCCCGAACCTTGCAGCGCACTGATCTGCTTATCCACGGCAGTGGGTGCACCGCCTTCGCCTCCGTTCATGGCCAGCAATGCCCGCTTTGCCCTGCCGGCAGCCGTTGCCATTGAGTCGAGTGAACGGATGGTCGATGCGCACCAGTCTATGAATACCTTCAGCACACCATTCGATGAATTGATGTGCAGGTTCAGTCCTTCCCACGCACTCGACAATCCCTTCAGGGCACCGTCCAGGTTGTCGGTATTGGTCTTGGCCTGTTCCTCGGCGATGTTCGTGCCTGTTATCTGCTCCTTCATGTTCTTTGCCTCACCAGCTGCTTCGGCCAATGCCTTGGCCTGTGCTGCGAACATCTTACCCGCCATTTCCTGGTATTCCGTCAGCGACAGGTTTGCTTTGCCAAGGTTCTCGAAGGCCTGTGTGAGTCCGACGATAGACGGCTTGAACTCGTTGCTTGCTTTCTTCTCCAAGTTCATGATGATGGAGCGCAGGGCTGTTCCCGCAGTGCTGGCATCATATCCCGCCTTTGCCAACTGTTCCAGGTTGGCCACAAGTTCCTCATACGATGTGCCCACTGCCTTGGCCGTGGTTCCCGATTTGGTGATGGCTTCGCCCAGCCACGCAATGTCACCCGCACCCTTCTGCGATGCAGCGGCGAGTACGTTTATAAACCGAGAAGCATTTGATGAGTCACCGCCCATCTGGTTAATAGATACCGACAATGTTTGCGCGGCGGTTGCCAGCTCAATGCCGGCGGCCTCGCTCAGGGTGATGGCGTTCTTGGTCACCTCCTTCAATGCTTCGGATGATTCCAACAGCTGGGGCTGCTGCGAGCCTATCAGTCGGAAAGCGTCGGCTACCTGCGATGCGGTGAGCGTACTGGTGGAGCCTAACTCGATGGCATACTCCTTCAGCGTTTCGAGATCCTGCCCTGTCTTACCAGTCAGCGACGACAGCATCGACATCGACTTCTCGAAGTTCAATGCCGTGCGTATATTGTCACCCGCCAGCTTGAAGGCCAAACCAGCACCGGCCACGGCTGCACCTGCTGCCGTGAACATCTGCGAGCTCATGCCGAAGCGTCCGGCAATGCCGTCAATCATCCCGCCAAGGTTCCCGCCCTTGCGCGTGGTGTTGTTCAGTTCGCCCTGGAACTGGTCGAGCTCGCTCTTGGCCGATCGCACCCGCTGCTTCAGTTCGTCCAGCGATTTGGCCATTGCCTTACCGAATGGCGACTGCTTCTCCGCATCGGTAAGCCGTTTGTACTGACTGCTCAAATCAATGAAGGCTGTGGAGAGCTCTCCCACCTTGCCACGGGCCGACCGGCTCACCGTTTCCATCTTACCCAGATCGCGGGCGAACTGCACGGCACTCTTGTCGGCCTGGGTGAAATCCTTCCCCGCCTTCTTCAATGAGTTTTCGAGCGCGAGCAAACCGCTCTCCGCCCTTTTTATCTTCGCGTCGTATTCCTTGGAATCGACCTTTAATCTGGTAATAACATCTGCCATATTATCTTGTTATTTTGATTCCTTTGCAATCAGATCATCAATCATCGCCACCAGTTCCTCCGATGCCTTGTTCATGATGGTTATCTCGTTTTGGGCGAAGAAGTTGGTGGCTGTTATCCGTCCACGGTTTCCGTGCAGCTTACCGCCGCGCGTTCCTGCTTCACGGTCATCAGTACCGGCATTGATGAATCGCAGCACGAATCCGCGCGATTCTCCCGCGTAGTGCAGCAGGTCATCGGTGCGCTGTCCTCGCTTCACTCGGTTGCCACCACGCTGTTTGTCCTGAAGTTTGCGCGGCGGTTCATAGTTGCTCATCTTCACCCCGCGTTTGTTCAGCAGCGACACATTACCACCAAGTATTTGGCGGTAGATGGCCGACTTCACCGCCCTGTATGTCTGGCGTGGTGATGCCTTCATGCTTGCCTTCGCTGCCTCGCTCATGTCCTTCCGCGCCTTGGCAATAACCTTTCGGATGAGCCTCCGCACCATGTTCTCCATGTCGGGGTTGCTCATCATCAAGCGGTCGAGTTCACGACTCTGCTGTACGAATCCTTCTGTCTGTATTCCGTCCATTTCTTTTCACCGATATTGCGCGTTAAGGTTTCCAACAAGGCAAAAAAAAGGGGAGCCTCTGCTCCCCAGCACATAATCATTTAATTCAAACCATGAAAAAACTCATAAAAACTAATTACTTACTAAACTAACAAAAATATGAATAACAATCATTTATGAAATCTCCGTCTTATAATCACCACACCGGCAGCCAGTGCAATGGCTAAGAGAGCCAAACGCCCTGCCCATATCTGGAACCATTGCCAGCCGTTCAGCTTGCGCGGCACCTCCTTGGTGGTGGTCACCGTCACCGTGTCGCGCTGTGCGATGTATATGCTGTCGTATAGTATGCGGTCGCGCCATCGGGTGTGCCAGCGGTCGGTGGTGATATGCACCGTGTCGCCCTGAACAAATTCGCGTATGTATATGCTGTCGTTGATGTATATGCTGTCTATCCTTAACTTGGTCGTGTTCACCGTGTCGGTCTTGATGATTTCCTTCTCAATCACCCTCACGCTCCGGCATGATGACAGCAGCCAAACAATAGCCAGTGCCAGCAATGCAACGACAAACGAATTGAAAACGGCTAATCCAACCTTTTCCTTATTGCTCATTTTATCAGGTTCAAATTTCATAGGTCATGCTTTATATTTGTAATCATAATGTTCAAAGTTCAAAGCTCAAAGTTCAAAGAAAAAAGATTCTTTTGATTTTCCGTAGATAGTACGCGCGATTAGACAGCCCGTTCAGTCCTCCGTTAATCCTTCGGGTGATGGCTTCGAGATTATCCTTGTCGGCGAGCTCGTTGCACCCTGACTTCATGAAGTACCACATCGCTGACTTCATCCGTCCAGGACTCTTGGTGAGCCATTCTGGGTGCTCCATCAGGTTACCCACGCACAAGCCGCTGTTCTGGTAGGCCTGATAGTTGGCGCGGCCTGTTATCTGGATATATCCCCGTCCGCGGTATCGCCACCCGTCGCCTGTTGACTCCTTACCATTGCCCATGCGGTTGGCATACACACGGCTTGCAATCATCTCCGGCTTGCGGGCATACTGCGTAGCCTGTGCAGGGGTGAAGTATTTCGGAAACACCTGCATCAGTCGGTTGGCCGAATAGTTCAGGTTCTCGGTGATGGCTGTGAATCCCGCACTCTCATGGGCGCACTGTGCCAGGAAGTGGGCCATGCGCAGTTTGGTGGTGATGCCGAACTTCTCTGCCCATGCAGCGAGTGTCCGCACATCATTCTCCAGCCATTCGCGGTTATATTGGGGCGATAGCTTCAGCAGGTCATTGCGTGTTACCTCCATCATCATTTTCCTCTTTGGCAAATAGCGTTACGAGCTGTCGCTTTTGGCACCCGATGTCGCCACATAGGAAAGGGCGCATGCCCTCTACCTTGCGGCCAAGCTGTGCAATCTTGCGGTCGCTCTCCATCTTATTACTGGTGCAGTCTGATTGTAGATTCCTTAGCGTTTCCTCCATCTTCTCCAGGCGGTCGCGCAGGTCGTTGCGGTCGTTCTTATATCGGTCACGCTCCTCACGCAGTTCCTCGATCTGCGTCTTGCGTTCCTCAAAGTCCTCCTTGGCTTGTGTCAAAAAGTCCTTGTATAACTCCTGCAATTCCTTTGCAGCCCCAATCTCCGCGCCGAAGGTCTCGGCCTTCGCCTTGCGTTTGGCATACCACCACGACGCGAAGCCACCGGCACCACCGCCAAGCAGAACACCAAGCAGCGAGCCGATCCAGTTGAAATCAAACGATTCAATCATTCTACAATACACATTTTAGTTGAACATTCTCCTAACCTTCG
>AUXO018059614.1_pt1 | contig 27311 bp, 20 predicted proteins | sample 768731 | NCBI WGS metagenome assembly AUXO01 (sample SAMN02715735, study PRJNA202380) | gut metagenome | biome: sheep rumen | host: Ovis aries | place: New Zealand: Palmerston North
ACAGGTTGCGACTCTCTCGCTATCTCTATCGGTACTTCTCACGGTGCTCACAAGTTCACTCCAGAGCAGTGCACTCTCGTAAACGGCGTTCTCGTGCCACCACCATTGGCATTCGACATCCTCGCTGAGATTGAGAAGAAGCTCCCTGGCTTCCCAATCGTGCTCCATGGTTCTTCTTCTGTTCCAATGGAAGAGGTTGAGACCATCAACAAGTACGGCGGTAAGCTTGAAGCCGCTATCGGTATTCCAGAAGAGCAGCTCCGCAAGGCTGCCAAGTCTGCTGTCTGCAAGATCAACATCGACTCCGACTCTCGTCTTGCCATGACTGCTGCTATCCGTAAGCACCTCGCTGAGCATCCTGGTGATTTCGACCCACGTCAGTACCTGAAGCCAGCTCGTGAGAACATGAAGAAAATGTACATCCACAAGATTGTGAATGTGCTCGGTTCTGATGGCAAACTTGCTCAGTAATTTCATGATTTTGAACTGATATTAATATGCGCAGCAATAGGCCTTTTTCCGTCCTGTTGCTGCGCCATTTTTTTGATATGCTGCGTATTTTCTGCTCTGTGTTATATTGGGTCTGTTTGCTGACATTGGCCTTTGCTCAGGATGCCGATTCTGTGCCTGTTGGTGAGTCGAAGAACTCCTTGGATTCCACTTATTTTTCCCAAATTGATTCTGTTATGCAGGCATATGAACAGGTGAAGCGTCAGCGTCAAGTGGAGCAGGTCATCCGTCAGCATGAAAGTAAGCTGTTGAAGAAGGAAATGTCTATGAGTATTGATGGAGCATTACCGTTGGCACGAGGTTTGCTCCTTACATGGACTGATCATGGATTCATCACACACCCTGCACAGTTTGAATCCAAAGGCGACAAGTGCAATTGGACTGATTATGGAGTTGCAGGTGCGCCTTTAGTGGCAACGTGGTTGATGAAAGCGGTGGGCGTGAAAAGCCGTTCGAAACTGGAGCGTATGTTGACAGCCAATGCGATGGCATTAGGCATTTCGTTTGGAACCTCCGAACTGCTGAAAAATACGGTAAGTGAAACACGTCCAGATTTGAGCAATGACCAATCATTCCCTTCGGGGCATGCCAGCTTTGCATTTGTGGCAGCTACTGTGTTGCATCGGGAATATGGCCATGTTTCGCCTTGGATAAGTGTTGGTGGCTATACTGCTGCAACAACGACACAACTATTGCGCATTCGTCATAACAAGCATTGGATGAATGATCTTTACATGGGGGCAGGTATAGGCACCGTAAGCACGAACTTGGCCTATTTTTTGACCGACAAAATTTTTGGTATGAGTGGTGTTAATAAACCCGAGGTGCGTTTTAAGGATGTGGTGCGCTTGATGAAATTTAATGCGATGCCAACAGGTTTCTCGTTTGTCGCCGGTACAGAAATAGGAAACCGTAAAGTGTATTTTGATGATGCAACCCTAAAGACTGGTGCCGCCATTGCTGTAGGTGCCGACCTCTCGTTGCACACTTCTCCGTATTTCTCTATAGAACTTATGGCGCGTGCCGTGGATGCTCAAATGAAGGTATATGGTCAAGAGCGTCTTTTTACAGGTGATAACCTGAACCTTTACCATTTCGATGCAGGTACAAAGTTTAGTGCGCCGATTTTCACTGGCATACGAATCGGCACTCGTGTCTTTGCGGGTACACGCGTTATGGATGGCCTCACCTTGACCGATCATGTGAAGTCATATACGATTCCCAATGAGACGAAGTTTGAATGTGGCATAGGTGTTACATACGAATGTCTTGATACCGACAACTACGCCTGGGGTATCATCGCTGACTATTACCATACTTTTTCCCACTATATGCAGAACCGATACAGTATCTCTTCTACATGGAAAATACTATTTTAGGTTCTTCGGCTCTTTGGCACCGGGTTGGGAATTCTATGATTCTAATCAGTTTGGTTTTTCCTTTTTCTGAGGAGTAACTCTTCGAAAAGCGACATCCATCGGGAAATAATGTTTTCGATGTTGTATTGTTCAGATTCTTTCGCGCTAACCATCCCCATTTTCCTTCTTAATTCATTGTCTTCAATCAGTTGGCAGACACGCTCTACAAAGATGTCCTCATTGTCTAGAGGCACCAAGTATCCCGTTTCTCCATCCTTCACCAATTGGCTGATGCCACCGGGGCAGTTGTACACAATCGTGGGAATGCCCGCTGACATTGCCTCAAGCGTGACGAGGGAGAAGCCCTCCGAGCGAGAAGTCAGCACCATCAATGATGCTTGGCTCATCTTTTCGCCTATCTTATCAGTATAGCCCATCAGACAAACATGCTTCTCAAGCCCCAATTGCTTGATTTGTTTTTCGAGTGTAAGTTGCATATCGCCAGTGCCCCATATCTGCAGCATCCAGTCTGGATGGCGTTTTGCTACTTTAGACCAAATATTGATAAGCCCCGTAAAATTCTTCATAGGTGCCAACCGCCCAGCGGTGATAGCCACTTTCTCCTCGCATTGGCTTAGGGCTCCTGTCCAATGTGTGATGGGATTGGGTATTACTGCCAGCTTCTTCCAGTTTTTCCAAGAACCGGAATTCTCTTTTTCGGTTAGTACCACCACTTTGTCGTAGGCATGAATCTTCCAATGGAAATCATAAAGTTCTCCTATTAATGCGATACACTTCTTGATGATTCCTTTGGCTGAGTCTCTGTTGTAATGGCGGTCTGCGTGCAGCTCGCGGATGAAGACTGGATTTGATGAAATCTTTAATGCGGGTAAAAACGTTTTCGTCAATACCCCCGACGAGATGACTACATCGGGTTGAACGTTTTCCAAAAAATCTTCTAGCTTCTTTTTGTGTATTCGCTTCGTTTTCAGGAGGTCAATGATGGATACGATAAGTCCCTTGTCGTCGTGCTGGTAGTAGCGGACATTCAAATCCGTTACGGATACCTGTTTGAGACGTTTTAGCAATGAACGTGGGTTGCCTGCGCTGACTATCCACACTTTATTGCCGGGAATGGTAGCTAAAGCATTCGCTTTCGTGATAGAAACAATGTCGGTCCCCGACAGGTTGTATGCCGCGTCTATGCAATAAACTATTTTCAATTGTGTGTAGTGTTTTGTTGATTTACGCCTTAGTCTTTCTAATGAATGCAGGCCGTATACACTTCATGAAAAGAATGTTGCGCGTGAAACTAAGTATAATGTGAAATGGGTAACAACAGCCTGCCATCCTTTTTGCCCCCAAAACCATCTTCTCAGCAAGTGAAGCATCTCCGTCCAATTCTAAATGATAGGGTAAGGCTTTCTGTTTTTGATGGTAGTGGCTCCATTCATTCCATGATAGAAGCACCATTGACAGTTTCTTGTGGTATGTAGTCAAGAAATTATTGATATCACGTATGGCGGCAGGTTTCATCGTCCATGTGTCGCTTGTAATGTAGCTGCTTACATATTCGATGTTGTCAAACATATCATCCATTGTTCTCATCGCTTTCTGTTTATTTGTGGTGCGCTGAATGGAATTCTCATTGCCTTGCTCGTAGCGACAGACATTACTGCTAACGATGCGTGTGTGGGGATGATGGCGGAATACATCAAAGTTGAATATCTCGTCCTGGCAGGATACGATGTGCGACTGGATGTTGTATTGTTCCAGAAATGATCTTTTGTAAAACTTGGACCACACAAACGGAAGTGGATTTTGATTGTATACATCCACTCCGTCACCATCAAAGATGACTTCTCCATCGGGGTGCGTGTCTCCTCTTTGTAGCGCCATTCCATCTGTGTAGATGAGCATGTGTCCATAACACAGTACATCGGGCTTGTCTTTGCAGAAATGCTCCAGCAGGTATGAATAGGCGTTGTCGATGATAAAGTCATCGCTGTCCAGATAAGTCACATACTCGCCTTTGGCCAGAGCTGTACCTGTGTTGCGGGCGCCACCAAGCCCCTGATTCTCCTGTGTGATGACGCGGAAGATGTCTGGGTGCTTTTGTTCATATTCAGTCAAGATTTGTGCGCAGTTATCCGGTGAACCGTCGTTTACGCAAATCACTTCATATTCATCTGCACTCAATCCTTGCCGTAGGAGCGAATCAAGGCATCGTTGAAGGAATCGCTCCACGTTGTATACGGGAACTATTACGGATAGTTTCATCTATAGGTATCAATTAGAATTTGGGTAAACGGTTTTGAATTGTAAAGGTAAACCATTTTAGATGAATGTACAAATAAAAGGCTAGTTTATCGTTCAAAATGCCTAAAATATTCCTGGAAATATCATTTTCTTTACGATAGGAAATAACTAGTGTTGGTTTTCGTGATGAAATGTGAGCGAACAAAACGTTCAAAGAGCCTTTCGTAGAAGAAGCTTACGAATACGTACATTCCGTAAGAATTAAGCGAATGATTGTTGAGGACAGCGACTAGTTTCCCCATGGCAGATCCCTCTGTGCCCATCTTGCAATAAGGGTACTCGCGTAGTTTCTTCATGTGGTTATGCCACTCGGAATGGGAAAGGTGAGCCTTATAAGCTTTTTTGTGGTAGGTCTTGAGAAGGCGGCAGTTTGACTGCTTCACTCCCATTGCGAAATCATCATTGCTATGTGCTATCAGGTATCCGTTCATGATGCCAATGACGTTTTCAAGGTCCGTCATCTGCTTGCGTTGTCTGCTGTGGTCATTGGTATGTAGGATAGACTTGGGATTGTTTTGTTCGTAGCGGTAGATATTGGCATCGGTTACGAGAAAGTGTGGAGCGTGGAGGAATAATTCGTAGTTGAACAATTCGTCCTCGCAGATGCCGTTTTTGAAGCGGCAGTTGTGTTCTTCGAGGAATGCGCGGCGATAAAACTTGTTCCAAGCATAACCCAAGATGTGTGAGCGCCATCTTTTTATGTTGTCTCGCCCAATTACCGAAATGGGTTGCTTAGGTGCTTCTGATTTCGCTCGCTCGATGCCATCGGTCACCACGTTGGTTGAGTGAAAGTATACGATGTCCGGCAATTTGCTTCCTGGTGTTTGGGCTTGTTCTGTTTCTATTGTATTTAATAGTTGGGCATAGCCCTCGTCCACTACGTAGTCATCGCTGTCTAGATAGGCAATGTATTCGCCTTTGGCTTGTGCTGTGCCAGTGTTGCGCGCACCTCCCAAACCTTTGTTTTCTTGTGTGATGACGCGTATAATCTCTGGATGCTTCTGCTCGTATTCCGCCAAGATTTGGGCAGAATTATCCAGTGAACCATCGTTCACGCAAATCACCTCATAGTCATCTGCATTCAGGCCTTGGCGCAAGAGTGAATCGAGGCATCTTGGGAGAAAACGTTCCACGTTATAGACAGGAACAATGACAGATAATTTCATTAGAGTTCGTAGTTTATAATGTTTAGCAATAGGATTGTTAGTGATGTTTGTTTGATAGAATTGTTAGTGGTGTATCTGAGCAGTTAGTGAATTGTGGCTTTTTCTTTATGCCTTAGTTTAGTGTTGACTTCCGATGAAGAGGAACAGCATTGAGAGCAGCACGAGTAGTAAGTCAATGACCTTCGACTTGAGGTTCTTTTCGTGGAATGCCATCGCTCCAAAGAGGAAGCTGACCACGACAGAGCCTCGTCGCACCATCGAGACGATGGAAATCATGGCCCCGTCTAGTCCCAGCGCATAGAAGTAAGCGAAGTCGGCAGCAGAGAGGAATATGCTGATAGGGATGATGCACCAGTCCCAGCGGAACGGGGTGGTTTTCTTGTGAGTGGGCCACCACAGCAGGAAGAGCATCGTGAGCATCATGAAGAACTGGTAAATGTTATACCACGACTGTACAGCGAGCTTGTCCAGCCCTACACCGCCATTTTCAGGCGATGCCATAAGGAACTTGTCGTACAATCCGCTGATAGCGCCCAGTACATTGGCCAGCACCACGAATATAATCCATTTGTTGTGTTTGAAGTCGATGCCCTCCTTTTTGCTGGAGCGCGAGAGCATATAAAGACCGGTCATGGCTACAATGACACCCATCCATTGCCATAGGTTCAGTCTTTCCGAGAAGAACGTCAGCGCGCCAATCAGCACCATCACGGGGCGTGTGGCATTGATGGGGCCAACGATGGTGATGGGCAGGTGCTTCAGTCCGAAATAAGCAAATAGCCAGCTGGCCAGCACGATGCATGACTTCAGCAGAATGTACTTGTGTTCTGCCCAACCATATTGATGTGTATAAAAAAGGCTGTCTTCATTGATGTGTCCCTGTGCAGACAGAATGATGAACGGCAGGAATATCAGCGAAGAGAACAAGGTGTTCAGCAGCAAGACGGGGATAACTGCATTCTCTTTCAACGATTTCTTTTTAAAGACATCGTAGAAACCTAAAAGGAAGGCTGACAGGAATGCTAATATAAGCCACATATGCTTTGTTTACAGATATTTCGTTTGTGAATAACTCGTTTGATTTGCAAATACCGCTTGCGGTGCGATGTGATTCGTGTGCTGCCTACTTCTTTTTCTTCTGCTTCTGCATCGGCAGTTCCTTACAGCTCGTACGGACTAGCTCTGAGAGATAGTTGTGGTCATCAATCTCTGCAATGTGGAAATAATCCTTTGCCCCAGGGTAGGGTGGGCGAAGATCAAGTGTGCGCAGCAAGGCTCGTCCTGCCTCGGTCGGCTTGATGTAGAAGTGGTCATCGCAGATGAGACCACACACCTTGCCGTCGCAGTAGATTCCATACTCGCCAAACATCCGCTTGAGCGTGATGTTTCCTGCATCAGTGCATTGGTCGGCGATGTACTGTGCATAGTCTTGTGTGCTTGCCATATCTTTGCTATGAACAGAAGATCTCTGCCGGTTTAAAATTGGAAATCATTCCCCTTTTGCCTGTCTTTTCGTGAATTCATTTCGCTTTTACTGTTGCAAAGTTACTGAAAAGAGCGGCAAGCTCCAACCATTTTGCTCAAAAAATGTCTATAGAATGGCTTTTTATGCTTACGGTATACAATAATGGCCTGCTTTGAAACGACCATATTACATATTCCAATCCTATTTCTGTTCGAAAAGGTCTTCGGGATATGTGATGTCTGCAAGGAAAAGAGCGTTGCCGGGCACTGACATTCCTGCTGAGCAGCGGTCTTTCTTCTCGATGATTTCACGGAACTGCTCCAAAGTCAGCACGCCTCGTCCCACGTCAAGGAGGGTGCCCACGATTGCACGCACCATATTGCGGAGGAAACGGTCTGCCGTGATGGTGAACTTCCACTTGATGGGACTGACTTGCTCCCATTGGGCTGCCATGATGCGGCAGTTGTTTGTCTTTACGTCGGTATGGAGCTTTGAAAAGGATGTGAAATCAATATAGTCAAATAGTGCCTTTGCCGCTTCATTCATCTTGTCGAAGTCAAGAGGTTGGGGAAAGCGATAGGTGTATGGTTCGAAGGGGGTCTTTGTTGTGATGACGTAATAATGATAGGTGCGCGAGGTGGCTGAGAAGCGTGCATGGGCCTCTGGCTTCACGGGCACAATCTTGTGGATGGCGATGTCTTGTGGCAGGAATTTGTTCAGGCGATAGGCTAATTGATTGTCTGCCGTATGCTCCGTGTCAAAGTGTGCCACCATCAGCGAGGCGTTCACTCCTGCGTCTGTACGTCCTGCGCCTGTTACTTCGATAGATTCGTGTAGCAAGGTGGAGAGCGCCTTGCCCAGCACCTCCTGCACGCTGCTCCCGTTGGGCTGAATTTGCCAGCCGTGATAGCGTGCGCCGTCATAGGACAGATAGATGAAATACCTCATAGTTGCTTGAATGATTGCTGAATTACCAATTGTCACCTGTCAGCTTTCATGGTGTGACTCTATTGTGAAAGAATACGCGTTTCAGGGTGCTTGCCATGCGGGTGCGCGGGGCATGAATCTTCTCTCTGCTGTGATAGAATTGCCATAGGAGAAAAGCAGCCGTGATAGAAGCTACGCCGTCAGCGGCTGTGATGCTGATCCATACGCCATCTGTTCCCCAAATTTCAGGGAATATCAAGAGGAAGGGAACAAGGAACACCAGCTGGCGGCTTACAGACATGAAGATGCTCCGTTTGGCCATGCCGATGCTTTGGAAGAAGTTGCCCGTTACGATTTGGAAACCTACAATGGGGGAGAGGATACAGACGATGCGCATGCCTCGAGCAGATAGCTTTGAGAGAACTGGGTCATCTGTGAAGATGCCTACCAAAAGTTCGGGGAAGAACACGCACAGAATAAAGTCAAGAATCATGACGGCTGTGGCCAGCCAGATAGCTTTTCGCAGCACCTCGTCCACTCGCTCTGGTTGTTGTGCTCCGAAGTTGAATCCGGCGATGGGCTGCATGCCTTGGCAGATGCCCAGCACCACCATGACCGCAAGGAACGTGACACCGTTCACAATGCCATATGCAGCAATGGCTGTGTCTCCTCCGTGCTTCGTTAGTCCTTTGTTGATGAGGATGACTACCAGGCAGGCGCATAGTTGCATGGCAAAGGGTGACATCCCGATTGTAATGATACCTTTCACAATACGTGTTCTTAAACCGTAAATTCCTGCATGTAAGTGTATTAAATCTTTCTTGTTCGACAAAACAGTTATCACGTAAATGAGGGCTACAATCTGTGCCAGCACGGTGGCATAAGCTGCTCCCTTGATGCCCATATTGAAGGTGAAAATAAAGAGCGGGTCAAGGATGGCATTGATGATGACGGTGGCAATTGTTGCCGACATCGCTACGTGCGGATGGCCAGTGCTTCGCAGGGCGCTGTTAAGGCCTAGATAGAGGTGGGTGACTACGTTGCCATATAGGATGATGGCCATGTAGTCGTGGGCGTACAGAAGGGTGTTCTCGGAGGCTCCGAAAAAGAGCAGCAGTGGGTCGATAAAGATGAGGCCCAGCACGCCCACCAAGGTGCCGATGATGACATTGAGCGACACGAGGTTGCCCAGTACGCGTTCTGCTGTTGAGTAGTCTTTCTGTCCCAGCTTGATGGAGATGAGGGTGGAGCTGCCCACACCCACCATTGCGCCAAAAGCGGCGCTGAGGTTCATGATGGGGAAAGTGACTGCCAGACCGCCCAGCGAAAGCGTGCCCACATCGGGAATGCGCCCAATGAAGATGCGGTCGACGATATTGTATAGTGACGATGCCGTCATAGCCACCACGGCCGGGACGGCATACTTCATCAGCAGTTCGCCGATGGGTTTTGTTCCTAATTCTTTGGTCTTGTTGTCCTGTTGCATAGTGTTTGATATATGTTCTTCATCCGACCATCGCCGGAACGGACTGCAAAGTTACGGATTTTTTTTCAACTGAAGCCCGTTATTCATAACTTATGAACAATTATTCATGACTTGCGAATAATTATTTCATGACTTGCGAGTAATTTTTTAAAACTTGAGAAATATTTTTCTAAACTTGGAAATTATTTTTCTAAACTTAGGAATAATTTTTCTAAACTTGGGAAATTTTATTCATAAGTTATGAACGACTCCCTGATGGGGTGAAACTAGCCTCCGTTATCGAGTAACCCCGATGTTTGTTGCAAAGCAAGCCCAATGTTCATTGCTGGGTAAACTGTTGCTTCGATGCAGGATTCATTGGAGCATCAAATCATGGTGATTGTTTTGTCCCAAGGGGCATGAAGATGAATTTTGGTGCGCTGTTTTCGTATTTTCTGCCAATTCTTTCTTGGATTGCCGGATTGTTTTGTATATTTGCAAGCGGTACGATGAAAAAGACGAGCAAGACAAACCTATTAACTTTAAGATATGATGAACATCTATGAAGAGGCCAAACGTTGCCTGTTGTGCGAGGATGCCCCTTGTACGAAAGCGTGTGGAAAAGGAGACCCAGCGCGTGCTATCCGTGCCATTCGATTTGACAATACTAAGAATGCGATGCGTTGGATAAAGGACTGTTCTGATGAAGATTTGGAACGTGCAGAGTCTGCATGTATTCACTATGATAATCGGCTGCGTATCAAGGAAATAATTCGAGGAGCCTGTTGCGATTGTGCAGGTGTTTTTGTGCGGAGTGAGATGCCTGAGGAGGCCCCCCTCTCAGCTGCGTCCTCCCGTCTTGCTATCACGTTCTGTGGTATCCTTTGCGAGAATCCTTTCTTCTTGGCTTCCTCTGCTGTGTGCACCAACTATGAGATGGTGGCGCATGCTTTTGAGGCGGGGTGGGCCGGTGTATTTTACAAGACCGTCTGTATGCAAGAGATACGTGAAGTGTCGCCTCGATTTGATGCCATCAAGGAGGGTACCTCATTTGCTGGGTTCCGCAACATGGAGCAGCTGTCGGAACATCCTTGCAAAGAGGACTTTGACATTATGCGCCGGCTTAAGCAGAACTTTCCAGGCAAAGTGGTGATAGCGTCCATTATGGGGCAGACGGGAGATGAATGGATAGAGCTGGCGAAGATGGCGGAAGAGGCCGGCTGTGATGCGGTAGAACTGAACTTCTCGTGCCCTCAGATGCATGTGGCAGGCATGGGCAGCGATGTGGGTCAGGATGCAGAACTGGTGACGTTCTACACCGCCTATGTGAAGCGTCATGTAAAGATTCCAGTCATTCCGAAGATGACACCTAACGTTTCTCGTATGGACGTGCCTGCTATGGGATGCTACTTTGCGGGCGCCGATGCTATCTCGGCCATCAACACCATCAAGAGCGTCACCATGTCGCCTGCGGCTGAAGTCAGCGAAAAGAATACCATCTCTGGTTATAGCGGACGTGCTGTGAAGCCTATCGCTTTGCGCTTCATCCTCGAAATGACAAAGCATCCATTTGTGGGCAAGCTGCAGTTCAGCGGCATCGGAGGCATTGAGACGTGGCGCGACGCTCTGGAGTTCATGCAGCTGGGGTGCCGGAATGTGCAGGTGTGCACAGCGGTGATGCAATATGGCTATCGTATCATTGATGATTTGGTGCAGGGGCTTGAAACTTATCTGGAGGAGCGGGGCATAGAGCATCTTGAAGACATTGTAGGTGAGCGCCTGCCTTCCTTCGTGCTGCCTTCGGAACTGGATTGTGACACGGTGGTCTATCCGAAGTTTGACCATGAGAAATGCATTGGATGTGGACGTTGCTACCGCTCTTGTATGGATGGAGGACATCAAGCCCTCAGTTTTGATGCGGAAAGCCGCCAGCCTCATCTCATTGGTGCCAAGTGCGTTGGCTGCCACCTTTGTCGCCTGGTGTGCCCTACAGGAGCTATTGGCTCGGCAAAACGGGTCGACAAAAAGAAATGACACGTACAAACACACAAGCATCGGGATGTCCTGCGGCCCTCTTTCTCCGCTCGGCATCCCGATGCTTGCTGTGTAGTGCTAGCGCTTACTCGTCCAGCATATCTTCAATTTCAGAGGTGAGTTCTTCAGGGGTAACAGTAGGCTCAAAGCGTTTCACCTTGCTGCCATCTTTGGAGATGAGGAACTTGGTGAAGTTCCACTTGATGTCTGAATTCTTGGCATAGTTAGGGTCTTTCTTTGACAGTGTGTCTTCCAGAATCTTAGCCAGAGGGTGTGAGGGGTTGAAGCCTGCAAATCCGGCTTGACCCTTCAGGTAAGTGAAGATAGGATTGGCATTAGGGCCGTTCACGTCCGACTTTTCCATTAGCAGGAATTCCACTCCGTAGTTCATCTGACAGAACCGGAGAATCTCGCTGTTTGTGCCTGGGTCTTGCTCTGCAAACTGGTTGCAAGGGAATCCGATGACCACCAGGCCTTGACTTTTGTACTGCTCGTACAACTTCTCCAAACCATCAAACTGAGGTGTAAAACCGCATTTGCTTGCTGTGTTCACAATCAAAAGGACCTTTCCCTTGAATTGGGCAAAATCTAACTCTGTGCCGTCGTTGGCAGGAAACTTAAAGTCATAAATCTTCTTCGTGTTGTTGGTGCTGCAGGCAGAAAGGCAAAACATGGCTGCCAACAGCGCTAAAAAGGGAATTTTTTTTCATCATAGTTAACAATTGTGTTTGTTTGAAACTTTTGTATGAAGGGGCTATAGAAGAGGGATTTATCAGTGATATTGTGCATGCTGCCTGTAGCTTGTGCAATATCCCATTCCTGATAGAATGGGCTTCTCTTGGCGCATCATCACGGCTGCAAAAGTACGCATACTTTTTGAAATCAAAAGTGTTTTGCCGTCAATTTGTTGCAGTAGAGCTGGAAGAAAACGCTAAATGGATAGCAAGTCGGCCGAAAATGAAATTGTTGGCGTACAACTTCATGCTTATGAATTCGTTCGCATTCAGGTCGCTTTGATGGAAAAAGATGGAAAAAGTGATACAAAAAGGGATATTTTTATTCTAAATGTGTTTTTATTCTGAATATAGTTTGTATATTTGCGAACTGTTCAACTGCGAATAGAGGGCATTAAAAACTATTCAATCATGTACGAGCAACAAATCAGGGAGGACATTCTGTTTATTATGCTATATGCAGGAGTGGCGGTGATATCTATTATTGCATCCTGTTATCTGCTGTTTCGTCGAGGCAATGCTTTTGCCCCAGACGTGACAACACCAGCACGTCTGCGCCGTTCCACTTCGGCCTTCTTCGCCTCCATCGCTTTGAGTCACATATGGTATATGCCCGTCATTTTCCTTGTGTCGCCCGATGCAATCAGGGAGGCCTATCTTGTAGGTGGGTTGCTCGACAGCATGACGGTTCTTCCTTTGGCAATCATCATATTGATATCCATGCTTCAGGACCGCAAGCGTCCACAGTGGCCTGTCGCGGTGATGGTAGCCCCTATTGTGGTGGGGATGCTCTTGTGCGTCATCACTAACGACAACACTCTTGTGCCCATGTTTCTTGTCTATTTCCTGCTGTTGGGTTTGGGTATCATTATCTATATGATACATGAAGTTCGGTTGTATGGACGCTGGTTGCGCGACAACTATGCAGACCTGGAATACAAAGAGGTGTGGAAGAGCTTTGTGCTGCTGGCAGTCATTCTGCTGGCGTTCGGCCTCTATCTGTTTGACGATGACGGGCCTTCATACAGATATATCATTCAGGCGGGCTGCTTAGTGCTGATTGGCTATCTCCTGTGGCGAGTGGAAACATTGAGTGACTTGAGCGTATCCCGTCCTCAGCTCGCTCTTGTGGAAGAGGAAGCGGCTGCTGTCGCCGAGAATCAAGGAGACGGTGCGCTTTCTGAAACAGTTCATGACAACATCGGGACTTTGCTGCAGCAGTATTGTATAGAAACGCAGCTCTACTTGCAGCACGACCTGACCCTCCTACAGCTTGCCAAAACGATAGGCATTAACCGTTTCTATCTTAGCCAGTATTTTGCCAGTCAGGGCGTGACCTACAATAGCTATATTAATAATTTGCGCATCAGCCATTTCGTTTCTCTCTACCGCGAGGCTGTCAGCACCCAGCGTCCCTTCACCGCCCAGGAACTGGCTCGTGACAGCGGATACCGTAGCTACAGCACCTTCAGCCTTGCTTTCAAGCAACGGATGGGGCAGAACGTGACGGTGTGGATGCGCGAATCTAACGAGTAATCCCTTCAATCGTTGACAAAGACACTTTTTCCAAAAATCCCCTCAGTCCACGAAACACGAAAAATAATAGTCTCCAAGATATAAAACTGCGGCAACTCGTCACAGTTTTTTATTTTGCCAATCGCTTGTGCTTGTTCTCCCCAAGCCTCTGCATCTCTTCATGATGCTCCGCTTCATCGGCATATAGATGTGTAAGTTCTTTAGCATGAATAGTTGTCAAATTGTATAAAAACGGATGAAATCTTGCTATATGGAAGAAAAAAAGTCATGAAAGTGTTGTATCTTGGAGAATTATTACTACTTTTGTGACGAATTTTAATGTTAACTATGACGCAATTATCTATGATGAAAAAGACGCCATTCTTGTTTTTGTTATTGCCTGATGTATGTTCTTCTTTCTCTAAACAGAGGGAATGAAGAAACCATTAATGATATTTATAACCCCAAAACACATAACTATGAAAAAGATGATGTGGGTTCTGGCTGCAACCCTTACAATCGGCAGCGCAACTCTTTTCTCAAGCTGTGAAAAGGCTAATGCTAATAATGATGAAACTCCAAAGGTGAAGTCTGTTGAGTTGATCCGTACCAGCCAGAGCTGGGACGGTGTGGCCCTGCCTGATTATCTCCAGGGACGTCCTGAACTGGTGGCTGTGAAATATGTGTTCCCTGCAGGACAGAAACTGGGCTGGCACCATCATCCTGTGATGAATTATGGTGTTTTGGTGCAGGGTGAACTGACAATCATCGGAGCAGACGGTAAAGAGAAGGTCGTGCATGAGGGGGAGGCTGTTGTAGAGATGGTGAACACCATTCATCACGGCGAAAACCGTGGCAAGAAGGATGTAATTCTTTATATGTTCTATCTCTCTCAGGAGGGAAAGGAACTGGCTGTTCAGCATCCTAATTATCCCCAAGATTAGGCTTATTCGAAAGCTTGGATTATTACGCAACCCACGGAGAATCTTTCTCTTGTGTGTCATGATTCTAACTATGCGAATTAATAAAGGGCGCAATACTGAAACATCATGTTTCAGTATTGCGCCCTTTGACGTTTAGTGGCGAAGAACCTAAGTGCAGCAAGGCGTCGCCTCACTGTCTGTAGATTCTTATTTGATGTCGCTCCATGCTGGTGGCTCTACTCCCAGAAGGTTCTTGACGAAGAAGTCAGCACGCTTGTGCTCACCAAAGTCTTCGCCCATAGTGTGGTGGGCACCAGGAATAAGGATGAACTCGAAGTCCTTGTTTGCCTTAATGAGAGCATTAACTACTTGGTATGAAGAAGAGGGGTCAACATTGTCGTCCATCTCTCCAACGAGGAGCATGAGCTTGCCTTGCAGGTTTTTTGCGTTCTCGACGTTGGAACTTTCAATGTAGGACTCGTCGACGGGGTAGCCCATCCACTGCTCGTTCCACCAGATTTTGTCCATACGGTTGTCGTGGCATCCGCATGCTGCGTAGGCTGCCTTGTAGAAGTCTCCGTGGAAGAGAAGTGCGCCTAGCGCTTCCTGGCCTCCTGCAGAACAGCCATAGATGCCCATGCGTTCAATGTCCATGTAGGGATATTTTTTTGCTGCAGCCTTGATCCATGCGATGCGGTCTGGAAATCCTGCATCCTTAAGGTTCTTGTAGCACACTTGCTCAAAATCAAGATTGCGGAATGAGGTGGTCATTGCATCTAGTTGCACTACGATGAAGCCAAGTTCTGCGACATCTTGCAGGTAGTAGAGCCAGGGAGTGAACTTCTTGGGCACGTATTGGTCGCCAGGACCGGAATAGATATACTCGATGACGGGGTACTTTTTATTGGGGTCGAAGTTGGATGGGCGTTGGATGAGCCCCCACATGTCAGTCTTACCATCACGTCCTGGAGCCACGAAGACTTCTGGCGCTTTCCATCCTGTTGCTTCCAACTTTTTGATGTTGGCTGTCTCGAGTGTGGAGATGAGTGTGCCATCAATGGCTGAACGGAGCACGGTGACGGGTGCTTGGTCAATGGACGAGTAGGTGTCGATAAAGGCTGTGTTGTTTGAATTAAGTGTAATGCTGTGGGTGCCTCGCTCAGGAGTCAGGCTGACGAGATTTTTTCCGTTGAGATCTATGCGGTAGTAGTGAATGTGGTAGGGGTCTTCTTCTGGAATCTGTGCGTCGAAGCTTGACTTAACAATACCCATATTCTTGTATCCCTTTCCGTTGGCAGAGAAGATGATGTAGCCTTTGCCTGTTTTATCTATCTCGGCATGTTGTACATCGCGTACCCAATAATCACCTTTCGTCACTTGAGTCAACTTGCCATTCTTCCTATTATATATATATAGGTGTGCATGGCCATCGCGGTCGCTCTTCCAAAGGATATGGTCGGCATCGAGATCTTGTCGGAAGTTGCGGGAGTAGGCAACGTATTTTTCGTTTTTCTCTTCGATGAGGGTGCGTACGTTTCCCTCAAGGTCCATCTCCAAGATGCGGTAGGTCTTGTGGCCACGTTCATTGAACTCGAAGGTGAGTGTCTTGCCGTTTTCGTCCCATTGGGGGGCTGTGACTTGGTATTGGGAAGCGAACAAAGTTGTGCTTTTGGGGTAGATGGTCCGTTTGTTCTCTACATCCACCACAACAGGTATGCGGTAGTTGAGAGAGTCGCCAGGCTTAGCATATTCTTGCTGTGAATACTTAGGCTGCACTTGATCAGTCGGAGAAGAGAGTGTATAGGTTACGAAACGCTTTGGAGCGGGTTTGATGAGCACTGTGGCATAGTATTTGCCATCTTTTGACCAGCGTCCCCATGAGGAATAGTAGCAGGTGTCAACACCGTCGGTGGTGATGGGAGTGCTGAATGTTGATGCTTGAGTGTCTGAAGGTTGAGTGTCTGACTGACCGCTGATGAGGTAAAGGTTGTTGTTCTTGTGGACGATGAATGTGCCTTTGTTGACGGGGCTTTCAGAACGTCCGTCTTTCTCGTCACGTACTTCCATCCAGTGGTGGCTCTCTCCACCTCTCCAGCCACGTTGTGGCTGGCGTGGTTCAGGATTTGCTATGACCTTTTTCTCGCCAGTCTTGACCTCCACTTCATACCAAACGGTGCTGTCTCCATTGTATGTGGAATAGTGGAAGACTGAAGGATTGACGTGCCAAGGTGACTGCACATGGATATTGCCGTTCGTCATCTTGTTAGAGTACTTGTTGCGGACAGCGTAGGAGTTTTTGTAGTCCTGTACTGTGCCTTGAGCTTGGATGCTCAGCGTGGCTGTTGCCAGCATGGAAAATACAATAAGTTTCTTCATGTTGTTGGAATATAGCTATAGGGTTAATTAGTATATTTGAGTGTTTGTTGGGTGTTTGATTGTATATGATATTTAGTAGATGTCAAAATCGTTGTAAAAATAGTAGTACCACCAATAGGTGTTGCCATAGAGGGGCTTGAGACGCTTTCCCATCTCCTGCTCATCAATGCCTTGCTGATGGAGCTGGTAGTAGTCTTGTACAAATTGTTTGTATTTCTCTCTGATAGGGATGTCAAACTGAAAGTCGTTGAGCGTGATGGGCGATTCTTCGGCATTGCCCAATAAAATGGCACCTTCTTGATAGAGAGCAGGGATGGGGCTGCCGGGGTGGTTGTTCACATAGTCGTAGAAGCGAATGCAGAATGCGTATTGGTTCTTCTCCCACAGCGTCATGCACAATGCCACATTTTCCTGTAACGGGGTGTTGACCGCTGGCAGGGTAGAGTAGTAATCCAGCAGGAACAGTTCACATAGTCCGTCATCACCTGTGAGTTCGTTCTCCTTTTCGTTGAGTAGCGGCTCGATGGTTTTATACTCCGTGCTCTGTATGAACTGTGTGCTGTTGAGCATCCATTGTTCATGCTCGATAGCCCATGAACGGTAAAAGGTGGTGCTCTTGAGCAGTGCGAGATATTTGGCAGCCACATCGAACTCCTGATTGAAGATAGCAGTGCGAATCATCATCTTGATATTCCGAAAACTTAAGCCATACTGGACGGAATTTTCCATTGCCCAGCGGTAGGAGTAGTTCATCTGCCCGAAGAGGTAATAGATGAGCGATGCACCCAACAGTGAGGTACGTATTTTCAATGAATCACTCAGAACTGGCTTGATGCCGCAGTTGTTGGTCTCAAACATCTTGTCCATCTGCCCAGTGTGCATCAGGGCGATGTTCTTGTAGAACACCATTAGATTGGTGGGTGAAGTTTCACCCTCTTTCGGCATTTCACAAAGGACATCCTCAAAGCGGAATTCGTCTAAGGCACGGTACATCCGTAGCTCATGCTTGAAGTTCTTGTCGGTTAGGGTGGTCAGAATGGAATGGCGGAAGTTGTAGTTGTAATGCCATGCGGATGTATGCCACACCTGATTGCTGATGACTAGCAGGAGTATAAGCAGGCTGCAGGCGATGGCGCCTTTCGCTTCCCATCTGATTTTGAAGGGCTGAATTAAACATAGCACTCCCCATGTGAACAGCAGACAAAAGAGCGTTATGAGGGTAGGCTGGAAAGGTAGGCCTGGTATCTTCGCATAGTAAATCCAATACCCGTAGTCGAGCAGGTGGTAGAGCAAGACACCAGGGATAATGAGGGCCAATGGGCTCCATTTTCCCTTGATACCGAACATCTGGATTGTGATGCCGTAGATAGCAGCCCAAAGGAGGATGAGAATGGTACTGCCCAACCATGGGTAGTAGAAAAATTGGGTGAGATAGCATGACACCCACATCATCCACCCACCTTTGTGGGTGACAATGTCCATCATGAACGTGTGTCCATTGATGAAGGCGCTGTTGTCCTGAATCGTGTACAGGTAATCAGCATTCATCACCGGCAACATGATGTATGCAACGGTGATGAAGGCTATGAGATTGATATATTTTAGTGGTATCCTCATCGAGTGACAAACTTGGCTGGAACGGCATCTTCTTTCGCCTTGCGGGCAAATTCTTGTGCACTGATTTTAACGGGCTCCTTCATGAACTCGGGTCTGTTAAACGAGCGGAGGAAGAAGGTGTAGAAGTTCGGATCTTTTTGAGGCACTTCAAAAGGTTTGTGTACTTTACCATTCCGATCGAAATAAGCAATATAAGGACGCGTATAATTGCCATCATCGCGACGAGAATCGACCATAATCCAACGTCCGTTGCTAGACCACGTAGGATAACTTTCGGAACGTGGACTGTTCACGGCATCCAACTTCTGTACTTTTTTTGTTTTTAAGTCCATCATATAAATGTCTGCATCGTTGTGCCACACATGGAAACAGCCAAATTCTGCTTGTGCGAAAAGGAGGAATTTCCCATTAGGACTGACACGGGGCAAAGTGACACTCTGATTCAATGAATCGGCTGCATTGTAAATCTTTTCAAAGTTACTGAACTTTTTGGTGCTCGGATTAAAGTCGGCTTGCCATAAGTCGTACTTCACTTCTTTGTAGCGCTGAATCATCTCGGTTTCGGGTAGTATGCTGTCAGTTTGGTGATATTCAAAGTGTGCAGAGCAATAGTAGAGTTTCTTTCCGTCTGGACTCCATGTCGGGAAAACTTCAAGTTCTTCAAGTTTATTGGAGATGTTGCTCACTTCGTTTTTTTCCACATCGTAAAGAATGAGGTCACTATATGTGTCTTGTACCTCAATCTTGTTGATGTCTTTTGTATGGAATGACTGTCCGGTCTTGTTGGTGGAGAAGGCTATAAGGCTCATGCTAGGGTGCCATGCAGGATAGACTCCTGCGCTTATGGTGCTGTCTGTCTTCAAGTCTACTTTTCTCAACTGACCATTAACCGCCATCATTGTTCCACCAAACCCTTGGCGCATATGGAATAGCATATTGTCCGTCTGGAAGTTTTGGTATGAATGGCAATTGATACATTGCCCATTTCCCTCTGTGCTGACGGACATATTGTTGTAAATCTCTGTCTCGTCAAAACTTGTGAGATCACGTTGGTTGATGCTCAGTTGCTCGTATGCGACATACGAAGGCTGAATGACGCGGTAAGAGATATAATTGTCAATGGAGTCTTCTGCTACATAGATATTGAAGGGTTTGAAGACCTTCCATCCGTTGGCGGTCTTTCCATACACCTCCACTTGGATGCTGCTACCCTTTGAGGCCTTCAAAATGTCTTTCCATTCCATTTCATCTATTTGCACCACCTGATGCTTTCCATAAGTGAGTTCGCCGCCGGGGTAGGTGAACTTGGCCACCACTTCGCTGACATTCTCTTGTACTGCAAAGTTGAGAGGACATATATTGCATGGAATTGTCACTTCTGTATAGTCAGGACTGATTTTGGGCAAGCGATCCTCTTTTTGTGCGTTCTCAGGTACGGCAGGATGGTCGCATGCCATGAGAAGGAGAATGATGAATGTAATTGATAATATATTATTAAGTTTCATAGATACATGCTTTTGAGTTAGTTGTTTGATGATTGCTAGAACCTATTAATAGGAATGAACATTGCGTGAGAAGAAATAGAACCAATAAAATGTGTCACCATAGCTACTTTTCATTGCCTCGCCAACAGCTGGTGTGTCCATGCCTGTTTGTATGAGTGATTGTGACAGTTGTTGGAAACCTTGATATCGTTCAATGATTTTGGGATCGAATGGCATTCTGGAGGTGTTCATTGACTGAGGCTCCAGTTGGCCATAAAGATATGCGGCTTCTTGATAGTGTACAGGCATCTCTTCATCAGAATGTAACTGCGCGTAGGCAAGGAAGCGTGGCCAAAACAACTGAATGTCTTTCTGCACCATTGCATAGTTGAGAGTCAATTCTTGCAGTAGTTTGCTGTCCTTTCGATAAGTGTTGCTGAAATAGTTCAGCAAGTACATCTCGCACAGGCCATTGTCTCCATCAAGTACACTGCCCATGTGGTCTCGCAACTCGCGTACTGTGTCAAACTCATGATAATTCTTGATGAGTTTCGGGTTCTTTGTGATGGGCATCAAACGTTCTGCCCAATCGCGATAAAAGAGGCTGTTAGAAAGAATGCTAAGATATTTCTTTGCCAGTTTCATCTCGCCTCCCACCAAAGCACAGCGGGTCAATATCTTCAGATTGTCAAAGTCATATCCAAATTCAACGCTGTTCTCAATGCACCAGCGTGAGGCAAAATTGGTCTTCCCGTGGTAATAATATATCAGCGGTGCGGCTGTCTGTACCATGTGAATCTTCAAACTGTCGAAATCATTATGAGGTTGCGCACCCATGTTGTTGTATTTAAACATCTTTGACCCCATTTCTCCAGTATTCAGCAACGCGATGTTTTTCAATAGTACCATTTGCCGTGATGCATCGCCTGGAATGCTTCCCATTTCATCAAGAAGCTTGTCCCAGTCTTGCTCATCTGCAGCTTTGTACATACGCATTTCTGCATGGTAGTTGTAATCTTGGAAATCTCTTTTTTCAGTCCAGATGTATGCTCCCGCCATTAAAGCTATAGTTACGGCATACACCACCCCTGCTAACGCCCCTTTAAAGATGTTGCGTTTGGGCAATAGGGGGAAGATGAGCGGGACTGCAGCCATTACATAAAATGGAATAAGGCGTGTGGAACTCGTTAGTTGATCGCTTTGGAAACAGAAGAGACCACTAGTCCATGCGTCTTCCAGTCTTGTCCCTGAATATAGACGGTGGAATAACCACGGGGTGATGCATGCTAAAATGAGTGGAAACAGGGTGACTAATGCCTTCTTGAATGCAGACCTGTCTGCAGGACTTTCAACAAGTGCCAGTATGGTGAGGTGGGCAAGTGCCACCAGCGAGTACCAACCAGCGAAGGGGTAGGTGATGGCAACCAATATAACAGCTAGATGTCGGTCCTTCCTTTTGAGAATACGGTGCCCCACCACGACCAACAAGTTGGTGACAAAATACCCGACCGTTCCATAAAACCAATAGCCGTTTTGTTTCATGTAATAAATCCAGTATCCAACATCAATGGTGCTCACCAATAGGCATACAACAGGAATGGATAATATGGCCATCCATGCCATTTTTACACCGTATGCCCATTTGCTAAGCCACATGCTGGCCAACCACATGCTGATCATGATTGATGCTCCTAGCATGGGAATATAAAAGAATTGCGTCAGGAATGACGCAATCCATCCGATAAATCCACCTGGTTTGTGCATGCACTCTTGCAGAAAGGTGTTGTCGGTCGTAAAGAAACTCTGGCTCTGCGCCATGTAGAGCGTGTCGCTGTTCTGGACTATTAGATGGAATGCTCCAAGCGCTATCATGCATAGCGACACGGCTAAAGCAATGCCGATGGATGCTCCTTTCCCAATCTGAAAGGGCTTCTTCTCGGTTTTAGTTGTTGTATGAGAGGCCGTGTGCACAACCTTTTGAGCCGATGCAACACCCCCTCGTGGACTATTTTTTTTATTCATGGTTTTGGTATATACAATTTGACTGCAAAGGTACAATTATTTTTGTACTACTATGCAAACAAATATAAGAAAAATAGCCCTTTTATATCTTAGTTTTTTACTTATAAATGAGTTTCGCGGCGAAACCTCCACCGCTGGCCATATGGACAGTTACTGTCTGGTTTATGGAATAGGGAAGGCTAAATCGCTCCTTCCACACCTTGTAGTCGGTGGCATTCTTGTCAGCATTGATTCCATCTGTAAAGGCCGTCATTTCATAGGTGCCGGCAGGGAGGAATGATGCGTTGATCTCCACATCGCGACTATCCCAGTTGGTCTCACCTGCCACATACCAGTTGCTGCCTTGTCTGCGAGCGACGATAATGTATTCTCCCATTTTGCCAGCCAGCACTTTCATTTCGTCGTATGTGTTGGGTAAAGATGCGATGAATGCAGTGCACTCAGATTCTTTTTCGTAAATGGTAGGGTTGTCTGCTAACATTGTCAGAGGTGATTCGTGTACGATGTAATGCGCTAACTGGTGGCAACGTGTGCCCATCGTCATGGGATTGTTGTAGATAGGCTGGAAATCGGCTTTGCTGGCATTACGCATACCGCCTGGAGTGAAATCGACGGGGCCTGCCATGCCTCGAATGTAGGGGAACGTGACATCATATTGGGGCATATCTTTCGATGGTTCATCTGCGCTCTTCCCGTCTTTGTGTATCTTTGTGCGCTCTGTCCATTTCACTTCCTCCATCCCAAATACAGCTTCAAAGTTGATGACATTAGGATAAGTTCTTGTAATACCTTGCGGGGCAAAAATTCCATGGTAATCAAGTACCATGTGGTGCTGGGCGCATTTTTCAGCAATGCGGTAAATCATCTCTGTGGCCTCTTGGTCGTAGCGGTCAAGAAAATCTACCTTGAACCCTTTGATGCCCATGGCTGCATATTTTTCGCAAGCCTCATTTAACTGCTTGTCCAGCACATTGAAAACGGTCCATAGGATGATGCCGACGTTTTTCTGTTTGCCATAACGGATCAATTCAGGCAAGTTGATGTCTGGAATGACGGTGAGCATGTCGCCACTCTTTGGTTCATACCACCCTTCATCAAGAATGATGTATTCCAACCCGTGCTTTGAGGCAAAATCGATGTAGTGGCGATAAGTGTCTTGATTAATGCCCGCTTTGAAATCGACTTCGCTGATGCCCCAATCATTCCACCAGTCCCATGCCACCTTTCCTGGCTTTATCCATGAGGTATCGCTCTTTAATCTCGAAGGAGCAGCAAGCTGATAAGCCAGCGTGTTCGTGGGCATCTCCTTATCATCATGTGTGATGGCAAGGACACGCCATGGGAATGTGCGGTTTCCCTTGCCCTTAGCAATGAAATCTTCAGTGTCTTTAACGTATTTCTGTACACGCCATGGGTAGATGTCATAAGATTTGGGGTATTTAGCAAAAGATGCTTTAAGTGTGCAGCCCGTACCTTTGATGAACATGCCGGGATAAGCCTCTACATCTGTTTCCAGCAAAGTGACTTTAGCGGTCCCGCAGTCAATGGTAGCGGGCAAAAATGCGTCGAGATTCTTGCTCTGCGACAGAGGCGCGATGTCGTAGGTGGCTTGGAAGGCCATAGCTTTTGGATTCTTCTCGTTGGTTGAATAAGGTAGGTAGGCCGTGAAGTCATCAGCAAAAGTGAAGGTGGCAACCTCATCTTTCACTGTCCACACTCCTTTGGTTGATGAGGTGACGAAACGATATGCTACACCGCTGTTGTAGGCTCGGAATTCTATATTCACTCCATTCTTGTTTTTCACGACAACTTGATTGTATGCATCGTCGAATGAGGCGAGTTTGTAATTGAATGTGTCAAAATGCTCTTGGGCAGACTTTGTTGTAGCACTATTGTATTGACTGGCTTTTGTGTTGTTAATCAATAAGCTGGGAGTGCCCTTGAGTAAAGTCCTTCCGTCGTCGACAATAGTGAACGACAAGTTTTTGTCTGCATTTATTTCAACCTTGATTCTTTTATTAGGTGAGGTGAGAAATGTATTGATTTGTGCTTGCATGGCACAGGTCCATGCCATCAAGCTCCATGTGAGAATCGTCTTTTTCATTTTATGCAATATGAATAAATGTGTTCTTCTTGAGGCTTCTCATTACTGTATGGGTTGAATGTGTAGGGCTTATATTCTCCCAAAGGATATCCAGTTACAACAAGGAAGGCGCCCTTTGTGCTTGCCGGCAGATTGAGCTTGATGGTGCCTTTTTGCTTTGTCATGATGTTGCTATAGGTGGCTGCTCCGTTTTTGTCAACAGCTACAAGTCTATATGCGTAACCGTCTGTTTTGCAGTTTCCTGTGAACTTTACTTTTATGGTACTCTTTCCTGCTGTGTTGAGCTTGATGGCATTGGCTCCGAATGTTTCCAACGGTTTGTTGTTCACAAATTCACCTGCATATTTTTTGTTTGCTTCATGCTTGCCTGGGAAATCGAATGTGATAAGCCTGGAATAACAATCTACAGCCTCTTTCGCAAAATCTTCATTGGTGAGGCCAAACATCTTCATGTAAGTGGAAGCAGGGTCTTCACCGCGCTTGCCTGCACGGAATAAGTCTCCAATGACTGTCATTCCGTGCTTCATGCTCCAATATTCGAGCAGATAGGGTGAATGGTAGATGTTCTCGCTGGCGAGGAAACGCAAATTGGCATGATCTATAAAGGCCTTCCAATGGTAATTCTCTTCGGTGGGCCATTCGGGGTTTACGTTAAAGAGCATCCATTGGCTGCACATTTCGAAAATGCCGCCTCCGCCCCAGCTGTCACCCTGCTTGTCGCATGTAATCATAGACTGAAACGAGTGGCCTAACTCATGGGCGATGCAATTCAGCCTTTTGTCTTGCACACGATTGGGGGCAATCCATAATGCACCAATCACTCCGTCATAGTCGCCGCCGTAGGCTGTGCCCTCTAATGAATAGTTCAGCATCACCATCATTCGATAGCGGTCTGCGTTTGAACCGGGCTTGATGAATTTGAGGTCATTCTTATAATAATTGTAGAACGATTGTAAACGTCCCATCAAGTTCTTGAGGTCCACTTTCATGTTATGGCCTTCTAGATCGGGTGCTTGGCTCAAGTCATTGCCAAAAGGTTTCTCCCAAAAGATGATGATGTCATCTGTATAAGCGCATCGGGCAAAACTCCATTTTGAGTCGGAAGAGCTGAAATCGTTGTCTTTTAAATCATTGGGAATGTATACTTCCTTCCCCTTTGGGGCTTGATAGATGGGTCTCAAAACTCTTACCTCTTCGGAAGTGGTAGAAGTTGTTTGCGCTTCAATCTTAGATTGCGCCATGGTCGCGTTTGTGTTGCCAAGCATCAGCATGACAGCCATGGCTGCATTCAGGTAGTTTTTCATTTTGTTTGTCATTTTTTGATTTTTTTTGTTAGTAAAATAATAAGCTAATCTTTATGATCTTGAGTTGCAAAGGTACGAAAAAATGAAATAGAAGCAAATATCTGTATCACAAATTTCATTTATCAGTATTGTCTTGTCGCTCTGAATGAAATGATGTGACCTGGATGGCGCATTTTTGACCTTTGATTATTCTTTTCTTTATCAATTTATTTAAAAGAAGAAGAAAAATTGTGTTTTGTTGCGAGATTCTTTTTTTTTATTACTACTTTTGCATGCAATTACAGGTGAAAACACATGTTTTATTAACAATAAAATTGGTTTACAATTATGGTTTATTCTAAAGAAGTACAGGAAATGTGCTGCGTGGCCAAAGGCCCTAATCATGGACCAGCTCCAATTCCAGAAGAAGGAAAATGGATTCAGGCTAAGGAGATTAAGGATATCTCAGGCATGACACATGGTATTGGTTGGTGCGCTCCTCAGCAGGGTTGCTGTAAGCTTTCACTCAACGTGAAGGAAGGTATCATTGAAGAATGTCTTGTTGAGACTATTGGTTGCTCTGGTATGACTCACTCTGCTGCTATGGCATCTGAGATTCTTCCAGGCAAGACTATTCTTGAAGCTTTGAACACAGACCTCGTTTGTGACGCTATCAATACAGCAATGCGCGAGCTCTTCCTTCAGATTGTTTATGGCCGTACTCAGTCTGCCTTCTCTGAAGGTGGTCTCGTCATTGGTGCAGGCCTTGAGGACCTTGGTAAGGGACTCGTTTCTCAGTGCGGTACACTCTATGGCACGAAGCTTAAGGGCACTCGTTACCTCCAGCTCACAGAAGGCTACATTACTAAGATGTTCCTAGACGAGGACAATGAGGTATGTGGCTACGAGTATGTGCACATGGGCAAGTTTATGGATGCTGTGAAGAAAGGCATGGACGCTAATGAGGCACTCAAGAGCGTAACAGGCACTTATGGCCGTACGAAGCCAGAGCAGGGAGTTGTTAAATCTATTGACCCACGTAAAGAATAATAAAGGAGGAAACAGACTATGATTAGAGAAGTGAAATTCGAATCACAAGACCGTCGCATGAAGCAGATTCTTGCTGCTTTGAAAGAGAACGGCATTTCCTCTATTGAAGAGGCTAACGAAATCTGCGAAAAGGCAGGTCTCGACCCATATATGACTTGTGAAGAAACTCAGCGCATCTGCTTTGAGAACGCAAAGTGGGCTTACGTAGTAGGTTCTGCTATCGCTATCAAAAAGGGCTGCAAGAACGCTGCTGACGCTGCCGAGGCTATCGGTATTGGTCTTCAGGCATTCTGTATCCCTGGTTCTGTGGCTGACGACCGTAAGGTGGGTATCGGTCACGGTAACCTTGCAGCACGTCTGCTCCGTGAGGAGACTGAGTGCTTTGCATTCCTCGCAGGCCACGAGTCTTTCGCTGCTGCAGAAGGTGCTATTAAGATTGCTGAAATGGCAAACAAGGTGCGCAAGAAGCCACTCCGTTGCATCCTCAACGGTCTTGGCAAAGACGCTGCCATGATCATCTCTCGTATCAATGGCTTCACTTATGTGCAGACTCAGTTTGACTACTTCACTGGCGAACTCAAGGTCGTAAAGACAAAGGCTTATTCTGACGGTCCTCGTGCTAAGGTGAACTGCTATGGTGCAGATGATGTTCGTGAGGGCGTTGCTATCCTCTGGAAGGAGAATGTTGACGTGTCCATCACGGGTAACTCTACCAACCCAACTCGTTTCCAGCACCCTGTAGCTGGTACTTACAAGAAGGAGCGTGTCCTCGCGGGCAAACCTTACTTCTCTGTAGCATCAGGTGGTGGTACTGGTCGCACATTGCACCCAGACAACATGGCTGCTGGTCCTGCATCTTACGGTATGACTGATACTTTGGGTCGTATGCACTCTGACGCTCAGTTTGCAGGTTCTTCTTCTGTTCCTGCTCACGTTGAGATGATGGGCTTCCTGGGTAT
>AUXO015100123.1_pt1 | contig 27310 bp, 15 predicted proteins | sample 768731 | NCBI WGS metagenome assembly AUXO01 (sample SAMN02715735, study PRJNA202380) | gut metagenome | biome: sheep rumen | host: Ovis aries | place: New Zealand: Palmerston North
ATATAACTATTCATACAGATTCTGTGACCAGATGTTTTCAAAAAGTGTAACGGTCCGAAAGGCTGAGAAAAAAAGAAAAAAAGACTAAAGTCGTTCTATTGTTGGTTCACAAATATCCGTTGGTTTTTTAACTGACGGATGTTTTTTATTTTTATTTGTTATCAAAATTTTTGTATATTATTGTTTATAGAATAGATTAATTGTATTTTAATATGGGAAAAAAAGTTATAAAACTGACAGAAACCGAATTAAGTGATTTAATTAAAAACTGTATATATGAAGAGGTTTATTGTGACTATTCACAAATTGTAAAACCAGCGAACTATTCAAATCCATTGAGTATCGCAATGTTAAACCCAAAACTATTAAAAGAGGGCTTAATTAAAACCTACCCAATCGAAAAGGCTGCAGCATATATCAAATCATATTTTAATCTACGTGATATCCAAGTAAAAATTGTTGAAGGCGAAAACGGTGTTCAACAACTACTGGTCATGGTGCCACCTATTGCCGACAATATTAAGATAATGGAAAAGGCAATGAACTACTTCGGGTATTACCTGGCTGCACCAAAAGAAAAAACCGATATTCCTGGTAGTTTGGTATGGCTACAGTTTGAACCAAAAATACAAGACGACATATCCATTCAATTAAGAAATGAAGAAAAATTCCTGTATCATATAACCCCAGCATACAACAAAGACAAAATATTAAACATCGGATTCTCACCAAGAACAAAAAATTCATTATTTAATTTCCCTAACAGGGTGTATTTCATAAAAGGGTCGATTGACGAAAAACAAATAGAGACAATCGGTAGGCAATTATGTGATGCAAACAAAAGTGAAGGTAATGATGGGTCTTATGTAGTGTTTGTTGTTGATTTGGATAAAATACCAGAAAACATACCATTCTATGCAGATTCAAATTATAAATTCGGTGTATATACCAACTCTAATATCAGGCCTGATGTGATTGTTGATTACAAGGAAGTTGAATTTTAATTAAATTTTAAATGGATTTTGAAAAACATCTTATATCAATTTTGACAAATGTCTTAGGTGAACCAAAGAAGGATTACACAGCCAGTGGCGGTTGGATTGAATATAACTGCCCCTGTTGTACTGATGAACTTGGTCACCCTGACGATAAATATAATTTCGCCGTTACCACCGACGAACTGTATGGCCATTGCTGGAAATGTGGTTATTCTGGAAAATTGTCAAAGGTTATCCGTAAATATGGAAGTCCAGATGACTTGGCTGACTATAAAGAGGAATTGGCAGCATACAAAGAAAGCCGTTTATTCACCCTTTCTGGGGGTTTAAATGACTCAGTGGAAGAATTGGACCAGGTGGAAGAGATAACGCTTCCTGAGGGGTTTAGATTGATTGATATAAACAACGAAAATGAAGCCTTGAAATATTTAAGGAAAAGAGGCGTTGATGATTTCTTAATTAAAAAATTTAATATTGGGTATTGTGACTACGGTTGTGGTAAATACACAAAAAGAATTGTAATACCGTCTTATGACATGTATGGTGACTTGAATTATTGGGTTGCCAGGGATTACGGTGGAAAAAGTAAATGGAAAATATTAAACCCAGACATTGATAAAAAATCGATTGCCTTCAACGAGTATTTCATTAATTGGTATGAACCAATTACTTTGGTGGAAGGACCGTTTGACCATATTGTTGTACCAAATTCAATACCTTTATTGGGTAAAGCTCTGGATGAGAATTCTTTGGTGTATAAGATGTTGTTGTCAAAGGCGCATAACACAATTAATATATTCCTTGACGACGACGCAATTGAAACCGCATACAGGATGTACAAATTTCTGAACAATGTGATGAAAGACAGAATCAGGTTAATAGAATGTCCTGACGGTTACGACGCTTCGGATTTCTATAAGGATTTCGGGAAAAAAGGTATGGTGAGATTGTTGCGGAACGCCCATAAACTGGACGATTTCACATTGGCGACAATATAACTATTTTCTTATATTATCAGGTTTTATACCTTCTGATTGAAGATACCCAGTCAATGTCTTTGGTTTTTCTGGTTCGGGTTCTGGCTCTGGTTCGGGCTCAGGTTCCACCCATTCTGTAAAATACAATTTGGTCTCGGCTTTCCTTCTCCTGGTCAAACCAGCCAACGCTTTTCCTTTTGATTTATTCCATTTCGCAAATTCATCCGCGATAGTTAGGTCGCTTGGATTGTTATTCACTTTTTTAAGTAAAGTTGACTTTTTCAGGTTTCCAGTGCCACAGTTGTATGCGAACGATGTCAATGCGTCTGATTGATATGGGTTGATTTTTGATGTAACCACTTTTTTTACATAACTTTCATATTCGTTTTCAATCATCCAATCAAGCAGTTCATCCGCTTCCTCCTGGGTAATTGTGTCACCCAGTTTAACCTTGGTACCGTCCTTATAATAGGTTGCGCCGTACCCGATGGTTGCTTTCCCAGCAGGACATAAATACGCTTTTAATTTACATCCTTCGAATTCTTTAATTAAGTCAAGACCTTTTTCTGTCATATTTTATTTGTTTTAATCTACTTATTATATATATTATAAATATTATGACGATTGAAATTAACGATAGATTATACAACGAGTTTGTTTCTTGGGCACAGGCTAACAATATGAACGATGATGATATACACAGGTATATCGAAAAAGCGTTTAGGGATAGATTTACTTTGGATAAATATGGTGACCTTAATGAAAAATTGGTTAAAGAAGAAAAACCAAAAAGAACAAGGAAAAAAGCTGAACCAAAACCAAGTGAGCCCAATGATGAACCCATTCCAGATAATAAAAGTGAGGATGTAAATGAGGAAGTAAATGAGGAAGTAAATGAGGATGTAAAACCAAAACGTAGGACAAAGGTTATTGCTTCAAATTAAAAAGAGTGGATTTAATTTCCACTCTTTTGCTTTATATTCAATTTTATATATTGTCTTGAATTATTGGTGTTTTCAATCCTTAATTCCGTACTTCTGTCGGCAAAGTTGTTTTTCTCATTACATTTAATTGTAATTACATTATCTTTAATATCAGCATCCAGCCATGATATACCGTTTTGTACATTAACAGGTGAATCTGTAATAACTCTACATTTTGTCCTTGATTCCACAATCATGTATTTGGTTGATATGACTTTAATTTGGGTTAATTTATTATAACCAACCTCAATATTCATTGGTTCACCATTGTTTGTATATCGTTTTCCATTATATTCAACAACCATTTCACCAACAACATCCTCAGCTGTTACCTGGGTAATTGTTAGTTTCTTTTCAAGTTTATCTTGTTGATATTCCATGTTGTTCTCCTCACAGAATTTTTTAAATGTATCACAATCCGAATGTTTTACATTAAATTCACCCTTTAATGATTGTGGTATTCTCAACATGAAATCGTTATACATGTCACTGTTATCCCATATTTTCTGTATATAAGGTTCCAATCCCTTACAATCTATATTCTGTACAGGGCCACCGTAAACAGTCAAATACACATCATAACTATCGTTTTCATCATAATAACTATGATATAATACAACATCAGATGGCATTTCAACACTTAAATCGTAATAACCAGTTTGTTCAACAATTAAATCTATTTCATTTTTAAATCTATCAAATATTCTAATAGTACCAACTCTAGTGTTAAAATCATATATTGTACCAACTTTAACTGATAAACTAGATGCACCAGTTTTAATAGAAATCCATGGGGCATCACATTCATATGTCCAAGGAAGGTTTGTACCTCTGATATTGAAATTCTGGGTGTATTCACCACCTGTATAATCAAATTTAATTGTCTTTTCCATTATTAATCACCAAAACTAAATCCTGATTGGTTATTCTCTGTAGAATTATTATATATAACTTTTAATTTTACATTGCTTCTTGGATTATTCCTGTGGTAAAGTGTAATAATATAATGATTATAATCATATAAAGATACTTTGCCGTAATTGGTTATTCTTAAAATGTTTTTACCAATTTTTGTTAATTTCAATCCTTTGTCGTTCATTACCACATAAGGGACTGTATTGTCACCATCACTTATGTTTTTTGCATATTCAACCACTGGGCCAATACCAAAATCACATATGCCGTTCTGTGTTGTAACTGTTATATCAACATGTTCTTCATTATTATCACTTGAATCCAATAAATCATTAAATTCCACAATTTCCTGGTCTATTTCTATTGGATATTCACTAGCAGCCTGTTTGATTGATATTGTTACATATTTGTCAGAATCAACATTATGTGTGAATTGTAGTGTTGCAACCCTGTCATCTATTGCGCAGTTTTTGGTTATAATTAAGGTAATTTCATTACGTATTCTTCTTATTTCAACCCAATTGCTGTCACAAGATATATCAAAATGGTTTATTGTATCACTGTCGTCAACATAAACGGTGCAGTTGAGTATCGATTGCTCGTACCCAACTTCCATATAGCAGTAATGTTCGCTATATTCAACACCGTTTATATCAACCATTAAATTACTCATCTCTGATAATTACAATACCTGTAATTCTATTAGCGTAACCTGGATTAATTAAAGCATACATTACATCACCCAATTCACTTAAATTAGGTGTGTCTGGCGCTATATTACTTGTACCATCTTGTATCCAACCCTGACCTACATATTGACCATATGCTTCATCATAAAAGTCTTCACCACTTTTATCAAAAATTGGATACATTTCTTTTAATGTATCATCTATGTAACAATAAGCCTTATAACCAGTTGGTACTACTGCATATATTGCATCAAAACCTTCTTCTGGGTCTATATCAACTCGATTACCATCGGATGGATTTATTTCATCTGTGGATTGCATAAAACCATGTTCCTTTTCGCCAACCCAACCAAATTTTACTTGTTGGAAAACGGTTGCGTGAAGAACCAATTCCATATCACGCGTTAAAATAAATGATATAGTACCATCAAATGGGTCTATTGTACATCCTTCTGTATCACCTTCCCAATAATCATATCCAAAATCAGTTTCATATATTGGTTTTAGTGTTACATTGGTTCCATATTCATAGTCATGGTCTGTTTCAATAGTCTCGCTAGTATCAGTGTTGAATCCGTCTATCTGTTGAATACCTTCACCATCTTGACTAAATTTTAGCCAATATGTTTCAACAGCGCCATTTGCAACTATATCCAAATTACTATTAACAGTAACTGTTATTGGGTTTGTTGAACCACTTATTCCACTCCAAGAAGCAAATTGACAATGGTCATTTGGCTCAGCTGTTAATGTTATACTTGAACCTGCTGGAATGGTTGCTGGACTTGTAATTGTTTGGCCATTATACTTTCCAGATACACTGCTTATATTATTACCAGCCGTAAATGTAACATTATATGTTATTTGGCTTCCAGCCCATTTAGCACTAACAACTGTATTTGCTAGAATTACAATATAATCACCTGGATTATAGTCATGATTATTATAACTCCAGCATTCAAAGGTATAACCATCTCGTGTAATGGCTGGTTGTGGCAAAGTTACGCCACCGTTTGCATCAGTTAATAATGAATTCTGTCCACCAATAACCCCGTCACCACCATCAAATGTTATTATTTTTACGCCTTGTGGTATTGATGAATCAGTGATTTTCTTTACTAAGTCATTATCGGTTGTACCAGATTTGAACCAGTATTCAACCACTTCACCGTTTTCTGTAACACCAACGGTCAATCCAATAGCTCTTTTGGTATATGTTACACCAGCGATGGTTTGGGTATCAAGAGCCTCCAAAGCCTGTGCTTTACTCTCATATGGGCCATAATACGAATCCAAATTGGCGTGAGGTTCATTACATGCGATTTTGTTGTTAATTGTTGTATTCATCTTAGGTATTAAATTATTTAATTGTTATTCAATATTAATTGGGCTGAATCAGCGTTTATTCCATTAAAATAGTACATTAAAGCCTTATATCCATCGGGTAGGTTTTCAACAAAGCTTGGGTCTATCTGTATCAAACAAGGTTGTTCATTACATTCCGTAACCGTGCTTTCGATACCGTCACTTGTAAATTTAAGTGTTACGTTTGTATCTTCTGGTACTATAATAATAGTCAGGTCATCAATTGTATCCAATTCAAGGTCACTTCCTTCAAACTTGGTACAATCCTCTATATTAATTGATTGTATCTGGGCATTATTTCCTGTATAATAGTACCCACCAGCCCATGAATATTCTTCTTCCTGTAATATCAAAATTGTAGTGCTTGGTATCACTTGCAAAACATATTTCATTATAATGTCATTAAGATATTGTCTATATAAATCATTATATATAACGGTTTTTAATATTAATACTTTGCTTGGCAAAATATAAGACAATTCTTTAATAGTAATTTGCACCGAATTCGTATTAATTTCATCAAAATAATACTGCAATACTTTGTATCCATCAGGCAAATCAGTTACAAATTCATCAGAAATTCTAACCAAACAAGGTTGTTCATTACACTCTGTAACAGTACTGGTGATACCGTTGCTTATATATTTCATTTCAATATTAGCATTTTCTGGTGCAATAATTATTGTCAAATCGTTGATTGTATCAATTTCGGTATTTGTATTATTTAATACAGTACAATCATTTAATGATATTGAACTTAAATTTGTTGAATTTGTTGTGAAATAATAAGCTTTATTAATTAATGAATTGTTCCCATTAACTAAATTTATAATTTTATCCCCATGATGTTCTGTTACATTAAATATAAACTGTTCAGCGCAGCTTTTATCTTCAACATTAGTGAAACCATAGTTATCAATTGCGTGTTTGAACGGTAATCTAAGGTATTCAAGATATTCATTACCCAAATCATAACTTGAGTAGCCACAGTGTGGATTATTTCCAAGATTATCAAAATTCAAATTGTTGTTATATTCAGCCAATTTAATATCTTCATCGGTAACTCCATTGAAAATATCATAATTTGGGTCTACAACACCGTCGCTAGGTATATTTCTCCAACTACTAAAAATATTTGGATTATTTGGATTATCCAATTTAAACAAATGTGATATATTGATTGGAACAGTTTCCACATATTCAGTCAAATCACTTAAATCAACCACATAAAATATTTTTTTGTTACCAATTTGGAATGGATTAACCTGCAGCAATCCACCAACATTTTGAATAATATCCATATAAGGAATAGTCTCAAGGTAATCATATTCCTGTTTTTTCAATTCCTCTATGTCAGCGTCAGGAGCAGCCTTTTTACCCCAACCACCTTTTGTCTCAAACTGTACTTCACCATCATATATTCTATCCTGTGTGAAATAAGGTACAATGTAATGTTCATTGTTGATATACACATCTTTGATTGGCGTACCTGAAAATTCATCATCCTCATAATTAAGGGCTGCAGCTTTTACATATGTTATATACTCACAGAAATCGCCAACCGTCATATTATCAATTAAATCATAATAGAACCCACCAACCTTAATTTTAGATGGGCTGTCTTCACCTGCTGGATTGGCTTCAAGATATTCTTTAAGTGTATCATAATCTTCCTGGTCTGGATAATCCTGTGGGTCGGCTGGTACTACCACCATTTTGTAGAAATAGAAAATATCATTACGTTTTTTAGGTATAATTCTATAATATTTTTCAATTAATTCAAATTCTGGATTATTTTCATCATGATTTCCGATACCAAACATACCAAACACCATTTCAATTGCTTGTTTAGTGCCCTTTGTTCTGAAAATTTCACTTGAACTTAACGCCAATTTTTTCATAAAATTGATATCCACCGTATTTTGTGAAACAGCCTCTACATTTCTTGAATCAAACCATTTTTCATATGATACTGTTGCTTGTGTATCACCCCAACGTTCATTTTGGTTCAATTTGGTTACATAATTGTTAATAAAATCATTGTCCAAGAATATATTATCATCTTTATTTAATTTAGTTGAATATACTTCCCAACCAAGCAATTCACATTTATCTGATAATTCGGCGTTTGCTAAATTCTGTTCACCTGCTTCATATGTAATACAGTTTTTAAGGCCAATACTGTCAATATATCTCTTAATGTCATCGAATGTTCTACCCCAAATTCTAAGGATGCCTTCCATTCTGGTGCCACCAAGTATATTTTCCTCTTCTTCACCATCCTCATATTCCCTGGTATATGTCCAGTCAAAATTTGTAATAGCCTCATGGGTCATATTTCTCCAAAGGTTATCACACCACAATTCATCCATTGTAGTAGCCAGATTATAAATTGAATTAAAATAGTTTTCAAAACCAATTGTGTCAACGGAAATACAATATCCGTCATGTGGCCATGAATAAGACCTCTCTATATAAAGGTAATTCGGGTCATTGTTACCATATGGTATTGGAGTTATAAGTTTTGTTGTATAAATGGGGTTATTCCTTCTATTAAGAAGTTTTGCCTCAAATCCATCAAGGTTACTAAAATATTCATCAATAACACTTTGCGTTGGCTGTACAACCAAATCCTCTACATTTGTGCACCACACAACGGTTTTCTCTATAACAACACCATATAAATGACCTGTCTTTATCTCATTACCATCTTCATAGGTAAATGTTATATCATATTTAATTGTGTAATCATAATCACAATCCGCATATGGTTTAATCCACACATCCCACGTTCTTATTGCACCGCCATTCAATTCATATCTCTTGAAAGACAATGGCATATTTCTTAAATCATTGTCATATTTACCAAGAACAATATTGGTATTGTAGAAATCAATAGTAAACGGGTTTTTAACCACAAAAATTTTACATTCGGATTCTTCATCCGTCCATTGCACAGCATAATTGTGGTGACCATCAGTTATAATTTTTGATAAATAATCCCATCCATCACCTTCACTGTTTAATCTTGATATATAACTATTTTCACTCCAGAATCTACCTGGAAACCATTTAATTATATTTTCAACACTGGCCCTGACCAATTCAACAGCTGAACCATAATAAGCATAATCCCTTATATCATTACTTTCATCAAGGATTGATGTATCATTGACGGTTGTGTCAATTTTGTTACCAAGGATTTCTTGCGTATAAGGGTCACTCCATTCACCTGTATTGTTTCTGTATTTGGCACCAAACCTGGTGTTATCAGTAAATAAAAAGTTGGAATCTGCATAAATTTTCTTTTTTCCAGATTCTATTACATGACGTTCACCAAGAGTACCCCAGTCTCTCTCGAAAATGGTACTACCATTTTCAAGGGTTTGTTGGCGTTTCCTCAACACATAATTACTATATGATTTACTGTATCTTGCCATGGTTAACTATTTTTAATTGTATCCAAATCCAAACTTCTGTCAATGTTACCTGACTTGTCAAGTTTAGCCTCTGCAATCTCTGTCTTATTATAATTGTCTTTAATAGTTGAATATTCAAACTGTTTGTAAATCTCACCATCGAAATTGTATGTAGTGACACGACCGTTTTCAAGGTTACGTATTTGTTCACCTTCAAGCATAATGCTAAGGGTTTCAATATCATGCTCAGTTACCTCAATTTCAAGACAAATTGGGTCGAATTTAGTGTTCTTAATAACAATCTTCTGACTAGGTTTACCAATATAAGGATTGGCGTTGGCTTTAAATGACGGGGCAGTTGAAGGAGTGACTGTCAAGAAACATAAGGAGCCATTGGCATTATATGTATAACCTGTTGTATTGGTATTGGCTGATGTCAAATTCTGTGACAAAGCCTGGCACCTTCCATTACTTGTAATAATTCTGAAATACTCCTGTCTAGCCAAACTTCCGCTTGTGGGGTCATAATCAAAATATTCAATACGATAACCTGTCAAATTATCGTTTGAGAACAAATTCTGATAACTGCTGTCAATGTTTTTTGTATCAATAACAATACCCCTAATATCTGGATAAGCGCCCAAAGCGCCAACATCCAAAATATCACATTCAATTTCTTTTGGGGTAATATAGACTGTATATATACCAGCCTGGCCAAAAATAGAAACAGGCAATTTCAATGTGTACATACCTGGTAATCTCTTGTCATCGCCAACGACAGGATTTTCCATTTCCGAATTACTTAAAATTTGACTTGGATTTTCAATTTTCTTAAATCCTGCATATGATGAACTCTCACTACTTCTCGTTGGTTTGTAGTAGTAATATATATCAGCGTCCAACGCTGGATTGAATAACGCTTGCTTTACTGTTCCGTATGTATTATTTGCCATAAAATATAATTCTTTTAATATAAATATAATAAAATATAAATTAAAAGACAATATTTTTACTCATTGGCATTCAACATGCCATATTCAAGGTCTTCACCAATACCTCTTGCAATGTCAGCAATAACACCTGGTCTTAATTTAAGGGTATTTACACAGTAATAATAAACATTTTGGTAGTCTTGTTTTATTTCGTGTATTTTTTCTTGATTACTGTAGTTATGAAACACATCATGGGTTAATAATTTAATAATATCCTGTTCTTTTTCTCCGTGTTTCTGACACATATAATTAACCCAGTCCCTAATGACATCATATGCTTTCATATGTCTGGGATTTTGTGGGTTGAATTTATCCAAACTGGTACTAAATGCTCCACCGTCACTATGATTCAACACCTGTTGCCTTATTCTTCCAAATTGGTTCATTTCTTCAATAGATTCCTTTATGATTCTATTCAAATCTTTTTCTGTTATTCTGATAGTTTTTTTCATTGCACAAGTATATAAATAGTCTATTATCTTAAATTAAAAAATCCATTATTTGCATAATTTTCAACGTCTTCAAAACTTCGGCATTCGCTGAGCTTAATATGTCTTTCCCAAGCTGCAGCATTTCCCCTTGATATATGCACATCTGATTTAACGGTAGGGCTGTATGGAATACCATTCAAATAGTCAATTTTAAATGTTGGACTAACCAAACTCTCTTTCTCTGCATCGAATTTGGTTGAGAATTCACTTGTTATGTAATTATACTCCTTTGGTACACCATTGACAACCATATCATTCGTGGTGGTATTTGACCAGGTGTTAAATGCACATTTTATATATGTATTAACCACCACTTCATCATTATTATTTTTAAATGGTACTTTATCATGGGTGATATAATCATTAAATTCATCATCAGACATTAAATCAATCTCACCATCTTCTTCATATGTATATGTTTCTGTATACAAAACACCATGTGAATCAGTATCATCATATTCATAATCACCATAATAATAGTGTTTGTTATCGTCATCATCAGTATAAGGTTTACTCATTAATTCTGCTTTCAAATGGGCACCAATTATATATTCAAATGTAATTGTTTTATTATCAGTATCACGTGTTATTGAGTTAATAATGTCACCATAAGCCATTAAATGATTTTCATAATTTCCTTCATGTTCATCCCTTTGATAACCATCTTCTATTTCAATATTATTGAAAAAGTCGGTTGTTGTCTCTGTATAGCCCACATCACCAAGCCTGTAATACCATAACCAATCACTTCCATATTGTGGAAGTCTTATATTACCACCTTCATCAAGATAATTCTTATTTTTTCTAAACCCAGTCAAAACACTGTTGGTTGTACCTGTTATATTTTCTGGATGATGTTCCTCCTGACTATAATCCTCAGTTAATAAAATAAATTTTGCATCATTACCAGGAAGTTGAACGTATTCTTCTGTATAATCATCTGGAACACACAAATATGTCCTGTCGTTATATATTGTGGTCATTCCGTCTGTATAATTGGTTTTTGGGTTATAATATTCCAAATAAATGTTCAATATTCCTAAATCATTTTCTCTTGAAACTATATTAATATCATATCTTAAATTAAATTCATTACCAACATATTCCAAATATTCATCAGCAATTCCATTTGCTTCAACAGCCCTTTCACCATACCAATCCCTCATCGTATTACCGCCCATCTTGGCATATTTATCACATAAACATTCTAATTCACAATTAATTTCGCCTGTAATCTCTTTAATCTCTTGATATTTGTCACACATTTTGCCAATTTTTGTGTACTCATCAAACAACCTGGCACAATTGGCATAGTATTCATACTCAGGAACCAATGCCCATTCTTCATTAAACGGGGTTTCAATTTTACCTATACCCCTTTCCATAAATTGAATAAATGAATTGTCTGAGTAATCATTTCTATACTTATAATAGACAATCATTAAAGTTCTGTATGAATATACTTTTCCAGAAACAATAATATTTTCTTCGTCAACCACAAGTGAAATGTTCTCTGGAATTTCCAACGCACATGGTATTTTACCATAACACCCAACAAAAGAATCGGTTGCTTTATGCACTGTACTAACATGATTCTCATCAAACTCCAGGTATGCAAACAATCCAGGTATTCTGGATGTTATATCTTCAAGGCCATATTTTAATTTAATTGTATTCATTAAGTGAAATTAATTCTTGCTTCATATAAGTTTATATTAATGATGTTTCCATCCACTTTTGGGTTTGTTCCGTATGTATCTGGGTCCAGATAATAAATATATCGTTTCATTGTATTGTCATACTCAGCTTTCAAATGAATATATGAATATCTCTGGTATTTTTTAATTCCATAACCATCACCGTTCCAATCGTCAATAATATCATAATTGGTTTTAAAACCTTTAACACTAGGGTCGTCTTTATCATATTTATAAGGGGCCATCATTGGTATGTTTCTACCATATCCAGCGTGATTGAATTCCGCTTTCATGTAAATGTCCATCGGTTGTGTCACATCACCGTCATTTTCCCATGTATAAAGATAAAACCCTTCACTCGATGCTGTGGTATTGTATTTGTTTTTGACAGAAATTTGTGAACTTAATCTGTAATCCTCAATTTCCTCGGTCGTCATTTTGGATACATTTAATATATTCATTAACGAACCAACCATTGACTTATTACCTGTATTAACTTCCCTGTCAACTTTAATACCTTTTATAAGTTCACCATCAGTATCATAATAACACTCGAAATTTGACCTTGATATAAATTTTGAATATAATTTATTGTTATCAATAAAAATTGTTGAATAAGCCAACAATCTCTGGTCAGCAGCATTTGGTGAATCGTAATAGGATAATCTCAAAAATGATTTTTTTAGTTTATTTTTCTGATACTTAACATCATTTGTTGTAAAATCAAGATATGTCAATAAATCTGACTGACAACTTCTTTTCCACTGCCAATCAGGAGAACCAACCATTTGTGAATATGAATAATATTTGTTATACACTTCTCCTGGTATATCATCACCATACGTATCAAATACCCAAGAATCACTATCAGTAACCGTCCAATCCTTTCCACTGTGGTTTCTAAAATGTAGATTAAAATTAATTTTAATACAATCCTCATAAATATCACCATCTTTCACTACAATTGGCGTATAAACCTGTTTTTCCATTTCAACAGGGGTGTTGATTGCCTTTTTTTCCTCATATTCAACAAAATATTCCCTTAAATTACCTTCACTGTATAAATCAGTCTTTCCTTTTAATTCAATTGGAACATTAAATTTAACTTTGTAATTGTAAATTGTAAGGTTTGGATTATCCTGATTATAAGTATTATTCCACCTAATCTGTTCCCTGGATACAACAACTTTACCAACATTACCCTCTATTATATCGTCTTCCTGTGGGTCAAATACTCCGAATAAAATATTTGATAATTCAGCAGCACCATCAACGTTGTCATCATATGTCCAATTTATTTGGTGAAAATTAACATATTCTGTATTGTCAAGATGTACAAATTGCCCAACGCCGAAATTTATCCAAATTTCAGGTGTTTCACCTTCCGTAAAATAATGTAATGGTATAAAATCAAATACCCATGTAACAACACCACCAACCACCTCAGCTGTAACTGTATCAATTGGAAGGTTTTTGTATTTACTGTCCAAAAATGAAACTGTACATCCAACCCTGTCAACAGAATATACCTGTACATTTCCAGTATCAGGGGCATTCTCAACCTCACCCATTTCCTCATTGTAATATTGGAAATTTGACGTTACATTTAATATATCACCACTGTTTATATAAGACACGTCATCACAAGATATTGTAACAATCATCGCATTGGTATCATCCTTAACGTAATTGTCAATATCCACTGTATTGTAATTTATTGTGTATATATCATTATCAAATGTTTGCCTACTTAACTGATATTTTAACATTGTGCCTCATAATCTACATCATTATATTCAAAGTTTGAATCCTGTTTCTCGGATTTGCTTTGTACATCACCAAGGAACCATTTGTCTATTGCATTTACACCTTCACAAGTATTATATTTACATGTAATATTACACTCACTGCCATCAAAATACAACCCATTTACGTTATATGGGTCTTGTCTCTTCAAAAAGAAATTAAAACAAGTGTCAACATATAAAGCATTGTTGGCAAATATATAATCATTAACCTCAGACTCTGTGTTGGTAATATCCATAATGTCCATTGTGTTTCTCCACAAATAAGTGTTAATACCAAGTCTACTGGCCTTCTCAGGTATTGTCATATTCTGTCCCCTTAATGTATAATCATTGTTATTCAGCCCTTTACATATTGCAATCCAATCTCTGTAATTTACATCATCTTTATCAATTTTCTTCATTACAAATGAATAATCATCAACTACGTGTACAACATCCAACCACCATTCTGGCGTATTCAACGCCTTGGTATCCCTTAATAATACTTTACCTTCTTTTAATAAGTTATGTTTCAACGACGTTCTAACCAAAATGTATATATCATCAACCTGGATTGGTGTTGCATTTAATACTGATATATATGGATGTGAAGCCTGAATAATTGGACCTAAATCTCTTAATGGTATCCTGTAGTGGGCTTTATAATAATACCCTTCTTTTCTAGCAACAATTCTGGATACATTATACGTGCAAATCTTAAAACCTTCATCATCATCATAATCATCTGATGAAATTTCATCAAAATGGAATATTGCGTCATCACCATTCTCAGCAAACTCCCTCTGTGCTGTATTAAATCTAAAACATACATCACTTATTGTGGTTTCAACACAAGTCCATGGACACATTTCAACAATATCACCATAAAACCAATTGTCACTCACTTCAATATCTTTGGTACTGAAACCTTCATATCGACTGTCGTTTGGTATTGTTTCATCAGGACCAAACGTGGTAATATCCCTTAATTCTTTTCTCACTTCCCTTATATTGGCAGTATCATCTAATTGTTTTGATAAATTAAAACCACAAGTAACAGGGCCAAAACAATGTGAATACTCAATATCTGGGTCATTAAATATATTATGGTCACCACTACTATCATCATTATCTATATTATACCACTTTTTGTATCCTCTATTTGATTTAACTATGGTCAAAAATACCTCAGATAAATCTCGCCCAAGATTATCTTTCAATCCAGTTACATTAATATTATCTGTAAAGGTTGTTTGTGCTACTTGGTCACCATAAATAGTATTTGAAAAAGCCAAAGGATAAGTTTCATTATCAAGAGTCATTGCTCGTTTTTCCCAACGATATACCACATTACCATCTACGATTGACTTGGTTGTTATGTATTGGCTGTATTCAGTTTCACCATTATCACCAATTCTTGGAACTAAATACAATGTGTTATATGTATCTACAGAAGGTTGAATTGTACCATTTATTTCAATAATTTTGTAATATTGAGTGTTGTTTTGTGGAACTGTTATATTAGAAGTAGCAGTATATTTAGTATAGGTATTTGTTGTACTATCATACATATAATAATCATCATTAACTTGGATAACATCATTATCGTTATATAATTCATAACGTATCCATTTAACACCTTTTGGGGTTGTATTAGCACTGTTACTTATAACAGTATTACCAAACACAATATTAGGGTCTGGAACCTGTTTGAATTTTCTGACATAATATGAACAATCATAATTTCCATTTGTTTTTACAAATCTAACAGCAATATAATCGCTGAACAAACCATTCATTGAAGGATTTACCTCCGTATTTGTGTTATTAGTGTCGTTCGGGTTAGTTTCTGGGTATGTATCGTTATTAGTAAAAGCGTTGTTTATAATTGCCTCAATAAATGATTCACAATCATATTCGTTCTCATTATATGGAATATTCCTGTCATGGTTAAATAGAATATATTTTTTTGGCTGGTAATCTGTTAAATTCTTAACTTTAATATAAGCGTCGGCTTCTGTTGGAATATTTGTCAAACCACCGCCATTTTTATAATAAAAATCAGCATTTTCAGTAACAGCTATGTCTTGGGCTGCTGTATTTTCCGTATATACTGAACCACTTTTTGTATAATATTTCCACCCACTAGATATTACATCACCAACATTATATTTTTCTGCTGTTTGGTCTGGATATTCAACAAAACGTTCATCTGCAATATCAGTTCCTGTATATTCAGCATAGAAATTATCTCTTACATAATCCCATGAATCCCAACTACGGTTTACTTGTTGTGGTTCAATGTCACACAAATAAGGTGTGCAGAATATTTCCTCCAACAAATCCATGTTTGTTACATAGAAATAATAATCCTCATGTTTATGATTTATGTCACCAATACCAGAAACTATATATGCACCGTTCGATTTGCGCCAATCACCATTCTGTTCGTTTAAATTAAAGTATATATGTACTTTATCATTTGGTTTCAAGTTATGTTTGGTTGCACTTCTAAAGAATAAAGCATTACTTCCATTGGGTAATTTTCTATATTCAACTGTAATTGTTGAAACAGCATTTATGTTACCATCTTGAATTACTTCAAAATCATGCACTACATGGTCACCATTTTGGTTTGTGTAGTATTGGGTGGTACTTTCATATGCATATGTAATTGCATAATCCCAGTTGTATTCAAGCCTGTTTCTATATGGATTATATTTTGGCACAAATGAAAACAATGTTCTGTCTGGATACATATCAACAAATTCACAATTACCCTTACTATTGATTACCCTGCTTATGTCCATATCAACACCACTCTTATTCTTAGCAGGAATAACAGATGTGTTATAAAAGCCAAACCAGCCATCCTGTTCCCTTAAATTCTCTGTTACAGCTTCACCTGTATAAAATGGTAAAATATCATCCTTATCATACAAATGTTTATCTTGCATTGCTATGTCAGTAATTGATTTTCTGCAGCATCTTTTTAATACCGTACCATCCTGGTGACGCATATAATCTGATATGGTGTTGAATATCTCTCTATCATTTTGTTTATTACCATTATAGTCGTTTACAATTCGATAGGTTTTATTTCTTAATATGTGGTTATTAAATATGTCAAGCCCTGGATGATAGTCAAACCCAATTTCGTCTTTTGAATATTCGGTATTTCTTATCATATCGGTTATGCCGATGGTTCCATAATTTATACCTCTTATTTTATTTTTAATTTTAGATAAAGTTTGAGAATCCATATCATCATTATAAAGCACAGCGTCGGTATCATCTGAACCTTCATACATGACAGCCTCCGTACAAGCGTTGAATAATACGTTTGTACAATAAGGTTTAATGGTTAATATTAATCTATAGTCATTACAACCATTACGTTCCTTGACATACTGTTCATTAAGGTCTATTGTTGATTTTATATCAGTATCAAGCAATGGAGAAGATGTATGTTCTATATTAACACATACACTTCTCTCAATGTCCACCTGGTCAACTGACAATTTGTTGTTTCTTAATATTTCAATATTTTCTGACATATATAATAAATATCAAAATTAAAAATTAGTACCAAGTAATATATTGTTGATAATTTGTCCAACTATACTTATATGATGTAAGAGAATTTGATGGAACTCTTATCACCAACTGACTCATACCCACAAAAGCTGTTTGATTTTGGTCAAGACTTGGCGGATTATTCCCACGACAGGTTACTCGCAATCCATTATAACAATAAGCAAATGCATATTCACCAATGTTAGTAACACCATTTGGTATCGTAATCGAGGTTAAATTACTACAGTGATAGAAAGCATATTCACCAATGCTATCAACACTGTCAGGTATTACAATTGATGTTAATCTTGTACATTCACGAAACGCTGACTCACTAATAATGTTAATGCTGCCAGGTATTACAATTGATGTTAATCCTGCACATCCAAAGAAAGCCGACACACCAATGCTAGTAACACTATTTGGTATCGTAATCGAGGTTAAACTACTACATAGATAGAAAGCAAAATTGCCTATACTAGTAACACTGTCAGGTATTGTAACTGAAGTTAAATTATAACACTTAACAAATGTGTTGTTTTTTATAGTTGTAACTCCGCTAGGTATTACAATTGATGTTAATCCTGTACATTCACGGAACGCTGACTCACCAATGCTATTAACACTATTTGGTATCGTAATCGAGGTTAAGCTACTACATTCTTGGAAAGCAAAATTACCTATACTAGTAACACTGCCAAGTATTGTAACTGAAGTTAAATTAGAACACCTAACAAATGTGTCGTTTTCTATAGTTGTAACTCCACTAGGTATTACAATTGATTTTAATCTTTCACAGTCTCGGAAAGCATAACGACCTATCTGTGTAACACTATTCGGTAGTATAATTGTAACTAAATTAGTTAAATCAACAAAACCATAATCTGGTATACTTTCAATATCTTGATTATCATTTCTCGATATTCTACCAATACCATCTGTATATACATTTTTATAAACACTAGTATCCCAAATAGATGAATTCAAAGCAAGCGCTGTATTGTTATTTGTTGTGTACCAAATAGTACTAGATGCTCCCTCAGCATCTTCTATCATTTCATTTTTAGTGTTAAATTCTGTAATTATAAGGTTATCACTACTTTTAATTCTGGTTTGTGGTACACATTTTCTAATACAACCACTTTTATCCTCAACTAGAATGTTATACCAAATCTTTAACATATTGTTTTCATCAATTGCTTCAGTACCTAACGAAGATAATTTAATTTTTAACGCAGTAGCCCAATATACTTGAGCGCCATCTGAATTTATATCAGTAACTTTTATATAACATTTCTGTGCTGTATTTTCTATTATAGAACACACTTGGCTATACATATCGAAATTATAATCCACTCTGGCTTCATCAAACGTAGCAATATGTACAGTGAATCTATAATAATTCAAATAATAAAAATCTTCAATATAATGGATACCATTTTCAGCTGATGCTTCACTAGTTAAATCACGTGTATCCCTAGAAACAAAATAAATATAAGAATCATTAATATTAAAATCATTATAATTATAAACAGCCCTAAGCATTTGAGTTTCAAGGACAGGTGATACTGCATAATAACCATCACAATATCCAACCACAAAGAATTTATCATTTGGTCTGGAAATGGCTAGTGGATTATCTTCATGTTTATTTCTAACATATTCAGACAGATTAAATTTAATTGATTTTGATTTAGATGCATATTTCTTAGGTGTTTCAACACCTGACATTAAATAGTCGAATACCTTTGGCATTGTATCAAAATAAAACTTTTTCGTAGTTGGGTTGTATTTCAGATTTGAATTTAATTGTGATGTCCCACTATTATAGTAATAGAATGGATATTCCATAGTATCCAAATCAAATATATAATACAACGATTGATGTCTTAAATAACCATTATCACTTGTATAGAAAGTTCTAGTAATTAGATAATCATCAAATTTTAATTCATCTTGTGTAATATTATTCTTCGTTTTATTGTGATTTATATAACCAAGAATTGGCCTATCAAAAACAGCATTTAATGTTCCATTTATTGAATAACGATATTCATCACCATAGCCATCTGTGTAAACTATTTCATCATCAACTAACGGTACCTCAGCATACTGATATTTAAGGTTAGCAGCACCTGGGTCAGCAGTCTCAATTTTACATTCACCATAAGTTGGTTCATTTGTGTAATCTGTATATATTAATCTTTTTACATTAATATTACTATACTTATCGTTATCTGATTGAATCGTGTATAAATTAATTTCTCTATCATCAAATTCAGCTTTAATGTTTGACCTATTATTTTGTGATATAGGAGTACCGTTATACAAATAGCCACACATAAAACCTGGCATAAACACATCAATTGGTTTCCAATTTCTCGTAATTTCACCATAATTAATAACATCACCATGATAATAGTATACATCTGTACCATGATTATATTTATATCCATCTTCTGATTCAGTTAATATTATACGATAATTTACTTTACTCAATCTACTATAAATATAATTATTTATAACCCCTGGTGTTATACTTGAATTATAAATAAGAATATTATCACCTGTCTCCGCAATTCTACTATCTTGACTTGGGGGTACTGTAGATGCTGTTTCTTTATAATAATAAACTTCATCACCAACAGTATCTGGTATACAATGTATTTCAATATCATTTTTTTCAGCAATATAAAACACACTAACTGTCGCAGGGACTTTATAATGAATATAATCACTTTTATTTTCCCCATCCACACCCACATTATCAATAATTTTTTTAGTATATAAATCTGTATTTATAATATCATTACGCCAAAACACAATATCTCCATTATAAAATTTACCACTCGGTGACACGAATTTCGTAAACAAATTTGTATTATAAAGATAATTCCATCCGTTATCTTGTTTTATGTCCCCCACCGTTTTTCCAGTAGTGCCTTGTACATTATATTTGATATATTCAGAACCATCAACTGTTCCATAAACATCCGTATTTGATAATAATTCAGAATCATTTGTATATTCATATTCACCCAAACGAGATTCTGATTGATGGATTGTATGGTAAAATCCAATACAAATATCATCGCCAAGAGCCTCTTTTGGATAAGCTGGTATATTATTAATAAATGACAAAATAATACTAAAGTCACCCTTCAATGGCTTATTGTAAAAATGGACACCAAAAGTTGTTAATAAATTCTTTTTATTCGTTAACGGTTCTTCAAAATTACTTAAATTGTCCGTTGCTGGTATAAGTGAATTATTATCATTCTTAACTGATATATAATATGGATGTTTATCTTCATCATTTAAATTATATTGTACATATGCATTTTCATATGTTAATGTTGGTATCTTAAATACAACATTTTGTGTTTCCAAAGCGGGGTCAACCACATAGCCTTCTGTAATAATTTTTATATTAGATAATTGTGAATAACTAGTATTATCAATATCAGAAAACTGACTATATACTTCTGGGATTGATATGGTCTCACCATCTGGTTTATAATCATATAATTGTTCTGCCTCAGTAATCTCAGAATTACCACAAATTAAATATTTTACAGGCCTAGCTTTAGTCTTAGCTGTGATATTCAATATTGTATCAGTATCATAATTAATCCTAAACACACCAGCAACCTGTCTACTCAATTCACCCCTGGCATTAATAACATCATTAATGTTATCAATAACAATTCTATATTGACTAAACAACATACATTCCAAATCATTGTACTCTACATTTGGGTCACCACTTGGATTTATTGTTACAATACCATCATAATTTTCAGTTGCTAATACGTTATTGGTTGAATCATCCTTGTATTCTGCTTCATATGTTCCACCAGCTATTGTATTGATATATCTTGTCACAGGCACATCTTCATAATCAATATTTTCAATATAATCGATATCAATAACAGCCACATTTATATGTTCTGGGTCGGTATAATATGTTGTACCACGAAGCATGTTACTTTCCTGAACTAATGTTCCATTGTAATCATACAACAGTTTTTTATAATAAAATTCATCACCATCTTGAACTGTTATATCTGAAGCTGCCACTTGCGGTGCATAATCATATACAAGTATCTTATAGTAATATTGGTTGTTATTATTTGGTACTACTATATCTGCAGATGCAATTATTTCAGCATATTGCTGTGTTGAATAATCATATTCATAATATGTATCACCTTCGTGTATCGTTTCACCATCATCATACAACACATATGTATCAATACCAACAATTGTATAATAAGTATCTCCAGTGTGTATTATATCACCAACTTGATATTCAAGATAATTTGGTATTGTATAACTATATGTAATTCTTTGAATTGTACCTTTATAATAATCATCAGGGTTGGTACTTGGAGCGTTGTAACAATATTCATCAGTCCATGTATATGGTGTTTGTTTTGTATTATTTTGGTCATCAAAAACATAACCAGTACCATTATACTCATAATCTGGTGATAATATTTCACAAATACTTAACACATGATTCAAAGGTGTCTCATATTTAATTGTCTTTAATTTTAATATCAAATCTGAATATTCATATACACCAATATTTAACACATCATCCCAACCATAAAGGTCGTCTGGATTATATGTGCTATCAATACCTCCATCTGTTTTAAATTCTCCACCCTCTGTTAATGTTGCATCATTCCAACCACCTCTAAATGATTTGATAAGGTCATAATCAATGTCATTAAGATAGACTTTAAATTCATCTTCATAAACAATTACATTAAGTTTTTGTTGGTTGTTAGAATCACTCCAGCCATTTTCCTCATCATAACACAACATTGTAACAGTCAATTCATATCTCTGGTTTGCATATGGTACACCAAAATAATATGTTGTAACATCATCACTGTTTATCATATAACCAAGATAACCAACACCACTTTCACTAACACTGATAACACCTGAATTAATATGTACAGTAACAGAAGCGCCATGATAATCATTACCAAAGAAATTCTCATTGACTGGTTTTAAATTAATTCTAAAATCACCTTCATTTACCTCTGAAATACTAATAAAACCATATATGTCCCTGTTATTTATATTAAATGGTAATTGGTTACCGTGGCTAGCAATTGCTGCATATGTTTCAGCCTTTGTATTTGGAATTGGGTCTTTATAGTAGTATTCATCACCACTTGTAACGGTAATTGTTGTAGGCGCTACTTTTGGTGTATATCTATTATTAACAAGTTCATAATATGTGGTTCCTATTGAAATTACATCACCAACTTGATATTCAATATATTTTTCACTAAATCTAGCCAACAAATCAACATTTTTACAATTAAAAGGATTTACATCACAGACAAATCCAATTCTAGGCAATTCAAATACCAACCTATCCTCATATTCATTGTCATAAGCATCGGTAACGGTTATGTTATATGTTCCATTTCCTGGCATTATCGGAACGGTTGTAGGGCTCGCATTACTGTTTATAGCATCAGCACTTTTTTCGGTTAATACATATTTATTGTATTTTTTGAATTCTTCTGGGAGCTCATTTAATCCACTAAATATAATTTTCTGGCTATTGATATTATTACAATAATAAACATAATTTGTGCCAATATTGGTAAATGTAATGTTAAATGGAGCATCAATATTCATATTAAATGCAATATAACCATCTGTTGCTGTACCTTTAGGACACCAACTATTTCCAAGATAACTTAATTCATATGGTACATCAGAAGCAAATTTGCTTGTACAATCAGAGAAAAATTCATTATTAAATTTATCAATAGCTGTCTTACCTTCATTTAATCCAAAGTAAAAATAGAATGAATTTTCATATCTTGGTAACCTGTCTCTGCCAAAAATTGTTACACCTTGTGTTTTGCCTACTTTATAATTGCTTTCATAGAAATATATCTTATTACCGTTTGTTTTTTTGTAATTACCATATCTGAAATTCAAATAAGCATCACTTGACTGTTCAAGGTTATAATTTCCAATATAATTGGCTTTTTCAAGAAAATCACTCTTTTCAGTTTTACCATTAACTGTCTTGGCCATCATAAGATTTATTAATGAACCATCAAAATTGTCCAAATACATATGATTAAAGTCATATTCCAATAGGCCAGTTTCTGGATTTAATTTAGTCCTTAAGAAGTTTGCATTAAGTGTTGCAAACATACTCCTGTAATCTGGATTGTAAATTTCGTCATATGAAATAAATCCATCAGGAGTCAATGTATCGCTGTCACTTTCAGTACTACTACCTTCACTTGCTGGTACCTCATTAGATTCATCCAAAGAAACACCTAATTCACATATTCTTGATAAATTAATGCAACTTTTTGGTTTTGTATATGAACTGAAACAAGTTAATCCATAGAATAAACCACCATTATCGTATTGGTTTTCATTTGCATTAAGTTTATTACTTTGGTCAACGCCCAAGTTACCCCAGTCAGCACCAGTGAACTCAGTCATTCTACTTCCCATATCAATCTCGGATTCATCCTCCTCATCAGTACCAGTTTGATTATCCTCATTAACATAATCATAATACTCAGACAATAAATCTGGAGGCATATTATATGTTGTGCTTTCAAGGGTCTTGAAGAATTGTGGAATACCATGAATATCACAATCATTTAAACTACCCAATAACACCAAATCAGTAGCAAACAATGTTACCAAATCTGTGTTACCTGTAGATGGGTCATAATCACAAGGCTTATAATAATAAACCTTATCGCCCAACATAGTCGTTTTTTCAAATACAAGACCCTTATATACTTTAAAATAAGTTCTTGAATATTTATGGCATTGATAACCATAACAGTTATCGTCATTATATGCAGTGAACACCATTACTTCTGCACCAGTTTCATCATCTGCAGCTGCCAAAACAGTATCCTCATTATTAACCAATGGGGTAATTGTACCCATTTTCTGCCCGTTTGAACCATTCACCTCCCTCTTAGGGGTATTTGTTGCATAAAGTTTTAGATTCTTCTTATATTTTCTATCCTGAACAAGAGTATTGTCGGTTGAACACCATATATCTTTTTTGATATCACCGTTTCTTCTCTTTTTAATTTTACGATACCACAACGGTAAATAAACAACACCATTAATCCAATCGTTATAAAAATTAAATGAAGTTACCTCATTATCCTGGGCTAATTGATTTTCAACACAGTTATATAATATATCAACCCTGTCGTTACAAGTTGCAATACCATTTAAATCTTGTTTCACTTTATCATAAGTGCCAGGAGTTACAGTAATTTCGGTACCATCATCTGTTTCACACAAACCCTTTAATTGTACACCACAGCCAATTGCCAAAAATATTTTTAAAAACCAAGCAGCAATACCGCCACAAACAGATGTACCATCACGCACATCTCTATATACACTGATAACATAACTATTTGGTGTTGTCCCATCATCATCCTTTATACCATGTCCGTTATATTTAGCAAAAAACATTGCAACATCATCAAAAAAATATTCACCAACAATTGGAAAATTAAGACCTTTACTTATTTTATAAAACAATTTACCAATTTCACAGATTATATGTCCAATAAACGTCAATACACTATTAATTGCCCCAACAATGGTAACCAATACTTTCACTAATGTACACAAGAAACTATATACAAAATTGAATTTAATTCTTAAATTATTAAATGGCATTGGATTGTGTCCACCAGAGTGGTTAACCATCTTAATACCCAAATGCCTTAAATTGTTAGGTAATCTACTCTTCTGCAAACGTGGAATGTAACTCTTTACTGTATATACATTATTCCAGAATAAATCCCTGAAGTTTTCATCCTTTGTCTTTGTACCAAATTCATAGTCAATTTGTTTTGTTTCTGTAAAATCTGGATAATCAGATTCCATTAAATGTGGATTGTTTGGAATAAGGAATCTTGCACGTTTCCTTGCCGTAGCATCACTTGGTGATTCTGTCATTGACAATCTGAAACGTACCCTGGCCCTGGTTGGTAAACCTGTATTCGGATTATCAGTCATAACCATTTTACCAAACTCGTCGTGCATAACATAATCAAGGTTCATTGGGATTTGATAACACCAAATACCATCACTATTAATGTTATTGTCACCGTTTACAGAGAATTGTTCAATCTGACCATTTGGGGTTTTACGAATCATTTCAATTTTACCCTCACCCGTAATCATCTCACTCATTTTACCCTGTTTCTTGGCACCAATACATTTATGTGTCATTGAATTTTCACCTGTATCAGTAATAACACTACCCATGAAAACACAAGTTGGTTCAAACTTGTAATTGATGTTCATATCACATCTTGTGATAGAGGCATTTAATTCACTGTCGGTAGTATCACCCCAGAAAGGATAAACATAAATTGATTGGTCTTGGGTAATTACTTGTGCAAGGGAATCAAGGTTAGTATCAACCTTAAATTTGGTTGTACTTTCAAACATGTTTGCATTATATCCCTTATAAATAAGGTCCCTTGGTTTTTGTGACAAAACACCAATATCAGACAAATCAACATCCATATGTACCGTTTGCATTCCAGTAGGTACACCATAAATCATATAGTCACCTGAATTGTTGGTTCTTGTGGTAAACTTATAATATTTATCGAAAACTTCAATCCAGTTGTCATTATCCAATAAAAGTCTTTTGGTTGGGAAAGTACCAATATTTTGATGACATTCATCATCAAGTTCTTTAGGAAGAAGGTTATATCTTACACCATTGTAATCATAATCCTTGGTAGAAGAAAAATGATACAATATACTTTTTTCCAAACTGTCCGTACCGTCATATTCAATAAAGACAGATACTTTTACGTTTGGTACACCAAAACCACCGTTGGCCAATACACGACCAGCAATGATACCAGTGCCAGACCCCATTAATTTATATGTGTTGGTCTGATTGATTTTTAATGATAAGATTTCCAAGGTTTCAACAGTATTGTCAACATTGAAATTAACCACACTGTCCTTGTCAACATTAGTCCTGATTCTGTAAGATTTGTTTTCTTTTCCCATGTTTTTTAAAAAGTTTTCCTAAGTTTATACTTCTTCCTGTAACTGCAGCAAAAACCGAATACACAATTAAGAACGGTGCTGCTATAATAAGTATAACGAATAATAAAATTACTGTAAAAAATTTACTTATAAACATAGCTGTCCTTTCTGCTCCATGAACTTCCCTTATTGTTTCTTCATTCGTATATTTTCTGGCTTTTCTGGCCGTATCTTTACATTTACATCCCATAATGCATATAATATAATATAATATTATAAAAAAAGCGAACTATAACAGTCCGCTTATATAATTATTTTTGTTTAGAAATTATCTGATTTTAATTCTCACCCGCACATCGGTAGGATA
>AUXO011701447.1_pt1 | contig 27305 bp, 29 predicted proteins | sample 768731 | NCBI WGS metagenome assembly AUXO01 (sample SAMN02715735, study PRJNA202380) | gut metagenome | biome: sheep rumen | host: Ovis aries | place: New Zealand: Palmerston North
ATAATATCACACATTTTTCATTTAATAATATTAAACTTTTTTTATTTTTATTTTATAAAATGTAAAATTTAAAATAAAAATTTATATGGGTATATTTTGTATATTTCTTTTTGCATGGATTATTTTAGTGTTTTTATTAGACTTTTTTTGGCTTGCATGTATAGATCCTTTTATTAAATATAAGTTAAATAAAAATACAAATAAAATACAATGGCGGTGTATAGAAAAACCAGAATCAATAAAAGAAAAAAAATTATTAAAAACAAAAGTAGGCACATTTTATTTACAATATAGAATATTGCCATCAGAACTTAATAAGTTTTTAAATATTTTTGGAAATAATGAATGGAAAACTAATGATGTATTTAATAATATAAAATTTATAAATCAAGAAGATTTTATAAATTATATAAAAGATTTAAAAACATATGAAGATGTTTTAAATTATATAGAAATTAAGCAAAAAGGTACTATATGGTCTTATCCTTAATAATAAAAATAAAGTCAATATATTTTTTAATATATTGACTTTATTATTTTTATTATATTATTTAATTAAATAAGTCCTTGCCATGTTAATACTGATTTGAAGTATGCATCATTTGCTTCTAATGTTTCAAAATTAGTTTGAACTGATTCATAATAAGCAGCATCTGCTATATCAAATGAAGTAGTTTCTTCAACACCGTTAACATTTGAAGTTACACTTACAGTTTTAAATTGTTCACCATCTACTGATTCGGGCACAGTTATAGCTTTAACATAATTATTTGTAAGTTCTGTAATACGTTCATCTATAGTTTCAATATTTCTTTCAAGTTCATCTACTTTTTGTGTTAATTCTTTAAATGCACCAGAACCTATTATTTCTGTGAAATCTAAATAAACATCTGATGATGTATCATTACCTCCATTTTCTTTTTCACTGTCGGGTTTTGTATTAACAATTAAATGAAGATATGTATGACCCATAAATAATCCTCTGTCTTTTGGTGCTTTTTCAACCATTAAAGGATTAACTAATGTTTCACCATCTAAAACATCTATTTGTTCTTCTGCATATTTTTCTTCATAAACAACTGCATATGCATCATGACCAGAAACAGGATCTAAATGATCTTCTTGATTCCATGTTTTATATTCATTGTTATCTTTAATAATATTAAATGTACAAACATGAGCATCTTCTAAGAAGAAGTCTTTAAGAATATCAATAGTAGAACCGTCTACTTGTTCATATTCACCTGATCCTGGAACAGATTCTTTCATTAATGCATATTTTGCACTGAATGTTGCAGCATCTTCAGATTCTGGATCAATATCAAGTTTTTCTAATTTATATTTTGCTGCAAATAAGGCATTATTATCATTAATAGCTATTGTTTCATCATCTACATTAACCTTTATATCGGTTTTTGTTAAACCGGTTTCAGGGTCTGCATTTTTTTCTATAGTTAAACCTGAATCTGTGTCAGAAACTGTTACAGTTCCATCCTATAAAAAATCTTTTATTTGTTCTACTACATCTAATAAATTAGATATGGTTTCTGGATCTGTAACTTGGAAATCATAACTGACTATATCACCATTAGTTGTAAGATCTGGATTTGTTACTGGATCATCTGTTTTAATATATTTAACAGTTACATTTTTAATGCCACCAGTAATATCTGTTACTTGAATATCTACAATTTTTGAGCTTACTAAGTGTTTGCCCACAAAAACAGCACCTGAGCCGGTTCCATCCATAATATCATATACAAATCTAACTTTATTATCATCAGTAGATAATATAGTTTTTAAGGCATTTTCAAAGTCTGCACCTTTACCAAAAAATATAGGATAACCTTCATCTGGTGTACCAAAATTTGTTATAGTATTTAAGTTAGAACCTTTTTCGTTACTGCCAAATAACTTATTTTTTTTCATATTATATATTTTATAAATTTATTTTTATTGATTTAATAATTTTTCCCATTTTAATTGGTTTTCTACATATGTTAATCTATCATTAATAGAAGAGTCTATATTTATTCTGTCTAGCAGATGTTCATCATAACTTTCTAAATTTAATGATAATGTTTTTATATATTCATCATTTAATTTATCAGTATGAACTTTTATTATATTACCATCTATATCAGTATATTCTTCTGATAAATATATGTCTTCACATGCATCAGGCCATGAAATGGCTATAATACTATTAGTAGAAACATCATATTCTAATTTTTTTAACGTATAATCATTTAAAAGAATAACTGATGAATTTGTTTGTTCATTTTCACCTTTAAATAATGTATATGTTTTTTTATAACCTTCATTAAACGGTCCAACTGTTTCATGTATAGTATAATCATTATTATATAATTCTGATACAGAAGAATCTAAATTTTTTATTTCTTTTTCAATATTAGATACAGATGAATCAAGTTGTTTAAAATGTTTATTTATATCTTTTAATTGATTTGTTATATCTGTAACCGCTTTAGTAGAAGGTAATTTACCTTTTAATGTTGCTAATTTATTAGCATTATTTATATATTTAATACATAATGAAACTGTATCACCATTATTAAGTATAGATATATCTTTAACTCTTGATGTTAATTCTAAGTCTCCTAAGAATATACCGGTTAATAAATTTGAATTACATGATGTACCAAAATATAAAGAATTCTTATTTTTACCTTTAGTATTAGCAATGTCAATATATTTTCCTTGTATAAATGTTACTTCATCCTTTTTACGACGAGGTAATATTTTTTTTGGATCAAATGCATGTAATATTGTTAAATTACTATTATTCATTGCTTAAAAATTTCTTATTTATATATTTATTTATTTTGAAATATTTTATTTAATTTAAATACGTCTTTCTAATATACTTACACGTTGTTCAAGAGTATTATAATTATTTAATAAATTTGTATATTTTGTATTTAATTCTGAATCTTTGGTTTCTCTTGATATTTGTTCATTATTAATTAAAGTCTAAATTAAATCAATATTAGAATTTATTGTAGATATATTAGAAGCATGTTCTCTTAATATATTCCATATTTCTTCTATAGCTTCATCATAATTATAACCAAATGATTTACCATTTACATAAATTTCATGAGTATCTTCTATAAATGCTATTTTAGATTTATATTTATCATTTTCTGAATACTATTGTTTAAATTGCGATGATTTACCTTGTGGAATATATAAAAATAATTCTTCAAATAAATTTGTATTTAATATACTCATTTTTATAATATTTTATTTTTATTCATTAAATATTTTCCATACATTACTACCTAATACATTATTAATATCTGTTATATCATTTGTATTTTTAGTAATATTTTGTTTATTAATATTAATATTAGAAACATTTGATGTTATATTTTGTTTATTAATATTAATGCTATTTGTATTATCAGATATATTTTTTGTGTTTTTTGTTATATCTTTTGTATTAGTAGATATATTTTGTTTATTTTTATTAATATTTTTATCACTTTTCTCAATAGATTTTTTATTATCTATAATATTAGTACTCTACCACATTTCATGATTTTTTATAATATTACGTGGTGTTGGTTTTGGAGGAAATACTTGATAATCAAAATAAAAATATGAATTATAAGAACCATACATAGGATTATACATTGGATATTTATGAGATGCTATTTTATCTATAGCCCTTATATATTGATGAACCTTTTTGCATGGTTTTTTCTTATTTTTATCACATTTTTTAATAATCTATTTTTTAACTTTTGGATTAAAATAAAAATCATGCCACTATTCACTATATGATATATTAGTAGAAATTCCTGGACTTATTTTTATATTTGACATATTTTTGTTTTTATTTTTTATATTTATTTAGTTAAATTATAGTTAAATTATAATTAAATTAGTAGTAAAATATAATATAAAAGAAAAATAGGAAAACTAATTTAATAGTTTCCCTATTTTATCTATATAAATTATTTAATTATTACTTTACGACTGTAACCATTACAAGACGGTTAGATGTAACACCGCCAGATGAACCTACACCTGTTACGTCTTTAACATTTACACCACGATTTCTTAAATATGCAGCAACATTATTTGCTCTGTCAACAGAAAGTTGTTTATTAAATGAGTCAGAACCTTCTACAGAAGCAGTACCTACAAGATTAACAGTAACATCAGTAGGAATATTGTTAAGAACTGATTTTGCATCTGTTGACAATTCAGCACTGCCTTGAGCAAATAATACAACATATAAGTTTTCTACTGTAGTTGTAACTGGAACGCGTTCGATAACCTTGGTAATTACTTCATTAGGTTTCTTTTCAAGTTCTGCACGAAGCAAATTGATTTCATTGTTCATAGCACCTACATCCCAAAGTTTAAAGGCATGTGTACCATTAGAAGTCTTAAAGTGATAAACATAACCAACACTAATAGCCATTTGCGCACCCATTTTATTAAATGCTATATGATCATGATGACTTGCAGGAGTTGTTAAGTTCCAGAGAACTGCAGGTTGTACATAAATTGTATGTGCTTTATTAGCACCAAGATTGAAATTAAAATTCAAACCTGTTTTTGCACCTAAATCATCTCTCATTCTATCAGATAAATGAGCTCTGTATGTATGGAACCAGCCAAGACCTGTAACTGTTTGAAGTTCAAATTTTCTGGGTGTTCCTGTATAACCACAGAATAAATTTGTAAGATTCATAGTTCCGTTTAAACCAAGATATGTTCCTCTGACTGCATTATGTGCATCTGGACGATCAAAACGCATTTGAGAACCTTTACTTGCATGAGAACCTAACCAAGCTGTTCCTTCTACATTAAAACCAAATACCGGTGTCAATTCCTTACCCAATGTAAGTGAAACTGCAGGATTTAAAGGAAATACATTATAAAAATCAAGAGGTGTTGAAACTTGTCCACCAACTCCGATATATGTATTATCGATTAATTTTGCATTTTCTGTTGCAATTTGTGCATTAACGGTTATAGCCATAAATGCCATAACTAAACTAAAAATAATCTTTTTCATTTTCTTTTTTAATACTTTAATTTTTAACTTGTTATTTTTAACTAACTAATTTTTATAACTTAATTTATAATAAAAAATTATAAAAAGTTTACAATTTTTTAAATATTATAAAATTAAAATTATAAAAATTTTATAAATTTTCGCCAAAATTTTTTATATTATTATATATATTTAAATTTTTTTAAAAAATTAAAAATTTAATAAAAATTTTTTACTTTATTCCTGTTGAACCGGCCATTCCTTGACCTCGATCAGTTTTTTCAATACTATTATAATCATCTGTTGAAATTTCATTCCAAATTGTATCTATATAAATTTGATGTATAAATTGTACTAATTTTTCACCTTCAAATATAGTTATATCTGTATTACCATTATTAGATAAATTTATATGAACTTCTCCTTGATAATCAGCATCAATAGTATTTGCCATAACATCTAAATGATATTTAGAAGCTATTCCTGATTTATTAGTCGCTTGTAAATATGTATTTTTATCTTTAATCCATACATGTATACCAGATGGAATCATAACTTGTTCACCAGATGGAATAATAATTTGAAATAAACCATCATCATTAAATTCATAAAATATCTTATTACCTTTATTTTTTATAATAAGATCTTTTAAAAACTATTCGTCATAAAACGGCATAAAAAAATCTGTTCCCGCATCATGCTTATTCGCTCTATTAGGCGTTTTTACATTTCTTGTTTTTGTAAACAAAACATTTTTATCAAATTGCATATTATTAAATTTTAATTTTTTATTATATAATAAAATATTTAAAAAAGTCTACATTATAATTATTTTATTTTACTTTTAAATAAATAAAATAAAAATATTAAAATATGAAATATATAAAAGTATTTGATACATTTGAAGAATATCAAAGTTATATAACATCATCAGATTTAAGAGTATTACCAAATTTAAGTTATTGTGTAGACGAAAATGAAACACATAATAACGCATATGTTGGTGATGAACTTATTATAACATACAGTATTACTAGTCCAGGCGCTTCTAATAAATTAATGTATGATCGTACAAAATTAACACAATTTAGTAAAATAGTAATAGATGGTGTTGAATTTGATACATTAGAAGATGTATTAATGCCATCTCAATTTAATACAAAAGGTATACATGTTGTAAAATATACATTAGTTGATCCTACTATTATAGCTGAAAATACATTTAATTTAAATAATAATTTAATAACATCTGTAGTTTTACCAAGTAGTGTTATAACAATAGGTAAACGTGCTTTTTTTTACAATCTTAATTTAAAAACCATTGTATTTAATGTTGGTTTGGAAGTATTAAATCAAGCTGCATTTTCTGGATGTCACAGTTTAGAGAAACTAGAAATACCTAGTACATTAAAAACTATAGGTGCATAGGCATTTGATTAGAGTACTAATTTAAAATATATAAAAGTAGATGCTGGTAATCCTGTATATGATTCAAGAAATAATTGTAATGCAATTATAGAAACAGCAACAAATAAATTAATAAAAGGTTGTGCAAATACTGTTATACCAGAGGATATAACAGAAATAGCAAGTTTAGCATTTACAAGAAATGCACTTATAGAAAAAATCGAAATACCTTATTCAGTACAAACTATAGGTGCATAGGCATTTGATTATTGTACTAATTTAAAAAGTGTTTCATTTTATAACGGAATATATACACATTTTAATGTATCGCAATTAAGTTCTATAGGAAATATGGCATTTTACCATTGCAGTGCATTAAAATCATTTGGTACGCATACAAGTTATACATTTAAAAATGTAACAATAGGAACATCTGCATTTGAAGGCTGTAGAGCATTAACAGCACAACATTCAACATTTAATGGATGTACATTAAATACATAGGCATTTAAAAATACAGGTTTATATAATATATCCTTAACAAATATATAGAGTATGGGAACTAATGTATTTGAAGGTACAAAAGTAACAATATTAAGAGCGACTTCATTAAATATACAATCATTACCAGCCGGTACTTATCAAAATTGTACACAATTAACAACTATACAAATACCATCAAGATCATAGCAATCTGGATTCTTACTTGAATCTATTGGAGATGATGCATTTAAAGGATGTACATCATTATCATCAATACGTATTGCAGAACCAGATCCTGATTTATTAACTATAGGAACTGGGGTATTTGATGACAATGCATCAAATCGAAAAATATATATATTAAAAGAAAGTAGTGTAGATTTATATAAAGCTGCTACAAACTGGTCTGCTTATGCAGATGATATTGAAAAATATGAAGGTTAAAAATAAAATAATATATAATAAAATAAGAGATCTAATAATTTAGATCTCTTATTTTTATTATATTATTTAATATTTAATAAAATTAAACTTCAAAATTTTCTTCAGTTGTTTCTTCTGAATTTTCATTTGTATCTTCATCTTCATCTGTTTCAAAATCTTTTTCAGATTCAGAATCTTCTACATCTGAATCTTCTGCATCAGAAACTTCTAATTCTGTATCATTACCGCCTTTTATAAATTTAGCTATTGTTTCTGCAATATTAACAATATCTTCAGTGGTTACATTACTCATAAGTTTAGCTATATTAGTAGCAATTTTTAATGATTCTATTTTTAAATCTTCATCAGACATTCCATCTTCTTCTTGAACATTTTCATCATCTTCAAAAATTGCATCTTCTTGTAATTTCATTCTATCTTTTAATGATGTTGTTTCCATATTAAATTTCTGTATTTTTTAAATAATTTATAATTTTTTTAGCAATTTCTATAATATCTTCTGTAGTTACATTGCTCATAAGTTTTGCTATATCTATAGCTCTTTTAAGTGCCTCTATTCTTTGTTTTTGTTGATCTTCTGTTTCATCATATTCACTTAAATTATTTAAATTTATATCTGAATCTTCAAAATAATCATCATAAACATCTGAAGGTGTATCATTCACATCTCGAACTTCTAATTTAGGTCCACCTGGTATAGCAGTTCTTGTTTTATGTTGTTTTGGTTTCATTAAATTTAATAAAATTTATTTTTATTATTTATTTAAATTAAAATTATTTACATTAAAATTATTTATATTAAAATTATTTACTTTTAAATATTTAGGTAATGACATAATATTTAGAAATTTATCACAAAATGATCTGGAAACAATACTTCTCATACCTCTGTTAAAATCCATTATATATATTATTTGATTTTTTAATATATCTGTAATATCTATATTATTAATATCATTATGTTTATAATAATCTGTTATTTTATTATGGATATTTATAGAATTATTTAATTCATTATTTCTTGTCTGTTGAGCATTATATTCTCTGAATGGAATAATTATATAATTATAAGGATCATCTGGAATTGTATTTAAAATAGGAAATTTAAATGATTGCCATATATTATACATGTCTAATTTATTTTGAAATGCTATAGAATTTATTTGTAAACCTAATGCATTATCATCTATTTTATAATATGGTTTATTTTCGGATACAACATAATTTGGAAATTTTGTTATATCTGTTGTTACAATATTATTAATCCAGTATTTTGATAATATCAATGAATTTCCTACCCCATAAAAACACCAGTTAAAAGGTCCTGTTGCATTATCAGAACAATATATAGAACCACAATAAATATTTTTTTCATTTAAATCAGTTTCATTTATAAATCTGTTTAATAATGGAACATTTATATATGTTGAACAATTTGTTTTTATTATATAGTCATATTCTAAATTTAATTTATTAATTAAAGAAAATGTTTTTAATGTTTTTATATATGTACCTTCTAATGAATCATCACATGGAATATATAATTTATGTTGTTGTTTATTAATATGAAATTTATTATCTTTAGATGCTGTATAAATCCAAAAATCTATATTTTCATATTTCCCGTCTATTATATCTTTAGCATATAAGTTTTTAATATTGTTTTCTTGATTTATAAATAAATCTTGATTACAACTCATAGCTAAAATTATTATTTTTTTCATTTTATGCTGTTATAATTTTTAATCTGTTTTTTATATGTTCTGGATATTGTTCTTTTGTTTGTTGATATAGTTGTCCAAAACATCCGTCTAATATATAAGTATTACAATAATCATTTTCATTTCTTACTCCTCTGCCTATACTTTGTATAATCATGTTACTTGTAGTATTATTGTACCAATCAGGAAATAATTCTATTTTCTTTTTAACTATTTTATTTGTTATATTAGGATATGGTATTTTCATTATTATAATAAATCTACAATAGTCATTCGGTAAATCTATTCCGTCTATAAGGGTCGGACCTATTAAAATTCCGTTTTTTGAATTTTTAAAATTTGATATTGATTCTTCTTTTTGTTTTGAATTTCCATATAAGTATAAACGTTGTCTTATTTCATATGGTGCATTATTATAAAAAAATCTTGCGTTTTCATAAGAACCTGTATGAATAATTCCTTTTTGATTTATATTTGCATTTATTATTTTTATTGTTAATGCTTGTATTTTAGGAAAATCTTGTTTTTTATTCGCATAATTCATTTTATATGTAGGAATAAAATAAATAGGTGATTTATCATAATTAAAAGTTGATGGAATTTTAGACATATATGACATTTTTTGTACTGTATATTTAATTCCTATATTATCATCAAATGCATGATGTAGACCTACAGTTGCACTTAACAAAATTTTATTTTTTATATGTTTTAAAAAATATTCATTACATAGGAAATCTTCTTTTGCACACATAAATGAATATGTTTCATTTTTTGTTTCTTCATCCGTTATTATATCCATTAACATATATTCAGTTCCGGAATTTATTATAGATTCCTTATAATTCTTAATATTTAAAAAATATGTAGAGAACCAATTTAATTTTTTAACTATGTTTTCTGTTTCTTTATCTAATTTTTTTGTATTAAATAAAGATTCTTGCATTTGTTCTAATATCATATCTGACATATAATTTAAATAATTTAATATATCTATATATAATATTAATATATCTATTAGTTGATCTGGATTTTCTTGATTATTATATAATGCAATATATAATAATTTTAAATATTTTTTAATTTTATCATTATCAAATATATCATTATAATGAAGTTTATTAGTTTTATTATTATTAGTTTTATTATAATAATTAATAATATAATCATCTTTCATTATATTTTCATTATAATCTATAGAATTTAAATTATTTAAATTATTTAAATTTATTTCTGATATATAATCAAATATAGACATTATTTTATTAATATCTTTTTCTGTATTAATAGTTACTGAACAGAATTGTTGAATTATATCTGGAATATTATGACACTCATCACAAAAAATAACATCTCTGACAGGAAACGTTTGAATATTTTCCTCCTTATTATTTTTATTGACTAAATTCATATGATAAAGCCATAATTGATATGTCAGAACAGAAATTGGAGATTTTTCTGCTCTGAATCTTTGTTGCATATATATACATTTATCTACACAATTATAAAAATTTTGTGTTCTCCATTTTTTATCTTTTAATTGAGTATATGATATTTTTTCTAATTTACACCGAGCACAACTTAAATCTTGTTTATTCATAAAACAAGTATAATTACCTATAGAACCTTTTAAATAACCATAGTTATTTAATTTTTTTGATTCTATAATATCTACATATTGTTGCCATAAATATAAATCAGAGCATAATATATAGCTTTTCTTATTATAATATTTTAGCAGAACACCTGCAGATATTATACATAAAAGTGATTTACCTGAACCTGTCGGTGCTTCTATAATAGAAGTTTCTCTATCATCATTTATTATACTTTTTATAATAAACATGATAGTTTCTAACTGATATTTTCTGAATTGAAAATCTAAACCCAGATAATCTTCAGCCCATTCTATAATATGTTCTTTTATTTTATCTAATGTTTCCAAAATAATTAAAATCCTATTTTCTTTTTAACTGGTTTTGAAAAATCATTATCATCATCTAAATTATAAATATCAGATAATGCCATTCCTTCTGTTGGTATTGGAGTTTCTAATTTTTTCCCGAGACTTTCTATAAGTTTTTTTGTTTTTTCTTTATTTAATAAGCCAAATTCATATTTAAGTGATAAGCGTCCTTTTCTAAGTAATGCTTTATCTATTTGATCCAAATCTGTATTAAAAGTACAAATAAGCTTAATGCCTAATACATCACCAATAATACCATCCGTTATATTTAATAAAAGAGACATTATAGGATTAAATTCTTTTTCTCTGCTTACCAATGCTTTTTCACAATCTTCTAAAATGAATATAGCATGTTGTGATTCTAAGAAATAAGACATTATTTTATTTTGCTGTATATTAGACAAAAATGATCCGTCCAAAAATATAAAATCAGTTCCCGGATATTTAGAAATCAAATGTTTAATTAATGATGTTTTTCCTGTACCTGGCTTACCATAAAATAGCATAAGTGCTGAATCATCTTCATTTTCTATTAATTTACAAATTTTTTCATATGGTTTTTTAAATGAATCATTATAATTCATATCTATATCAATTTTTGTATTCTTATAATCATACCAAGATGTATATAAATCACCAGAACCACTAACAGCAGTAATTCCGAATTCTATATTTGTATCATTTGAACCTATAATACAATAATCTTTAATATAATTAAATGAACGATCTATATTATTTGTATAGACATAAATAAAATTTTCATAGACTTCATTGTCAGATAAAGTAATATCTATTAACAAATTTGTATGTTCTCCGTTTTCTTCAAAGAACTTACATATAATAAAATATTCATAATTACTATAATTAAATATTGTAATATAATGATTTTCATCTTTTAATTTCTGCATATTTTTCTGCATATTAATTAAAAAATTACGATCATCTATTTGCTTAATAATATTTAATTTTATATCTTGAAATAAATCTTCATTATGTATTTTCTGTAAATTTCCGTTTTCATCATAATATATTTTATATGTAATAGGAAATTCTTTAAAAATATTAATATACATAATACCTTTATAATCGTCTGTTGTCCTTGTAAAATTATTTTTAAAAAAATCAAAAATAGAATTATCCAATTCTTGACACTTTTGTTTTATCAATTCATTATTCATTATTAATATTTTAAATAAATTTTTTACACTTTTTATAATAAAAAATATAGTTAAAGTTTTTAAAAAATTCAATAAAATTTTTATGAAAAATGTAAACTTTTATATCTTTTATTTTATAAATATTAAAATTGTTAGATATTTAATTTCAAAATTATTATTTAAAAATTTACAATTATTTTATGTCAAAAAGTTATAAGAAAAATGTAAAAGCTTTTATAGCTACTGGAGACAATCGTGAGTTTTATAAAATGCGTCGTCGTAAATTATCAAATGCTTCTAAGCAACAACTTAGAAATCTGGTAGCAAATTATGATCCAGAAGAAATAGATGATAAATGGGTTGAACCTATGCAAGCAAAAACTGATAAATGGAGAGAACCAACTGATGGACATTTTACAATTAATAATGAAATTATAAAACAAAAAGACAGAGAAGATGGATATAATGAATATTATCATCAAAAATATGATAAAATATTGAAAAACAAACATCAAAAACATTAAATATATAGAATAATTTTCCATAGTGCTAAAGTTTAATTTAAATTAAACAGTTGTTTTTTAGTAAAAAGATCTATTTTTAATAGGTCTTTTTACTTTTTTAAAATAAATAATAAACATTTTTAATTATTTAAATAAAATTTATATATTTTTTATTATATAAAATTTTAATTTTTTAAATTTAAAAACGTTATACAATGGCAGAAGATAATACAAAATGTTTTATGTGCGGAAAAACAAAAGAATCCGGCAGAATATTTTTTAAAGGTGAAAACGGAACAATATGCAATGAATGTATTGATCAATTATATCATATGAATCAAAGTATATTTGGAAATTTAACCAATAATTTTGATAGAGAAGAAGATGATGATTTAGAATTTTATAATGATAAAACACCAGAAGAAATAAAGGCATTTTTAGATCAATATATAATAGGTCAAGATAAAGCAAAAGAAAAATTATCTGTTGCTGTTTATAATCATTATAAACGTATTAATAATAAATCTGATGATATAGAATTAGATAAATCTAATATTTTATTAATTGGTGAATCCGGTACAGGAAAAACACTTTTAGCAAAAACAATAGCCAGAATGTTAGATGTTCCTTTTGCTATTGGTGATTGTACATTAATAACAGAAGCGGGTTATGTAGGAGATGATGTAGAAACAGTTATAACCAGATTATTACAAGATTGTAATTATAATGTTTCAAAAGCAGAAAAAGGTATTGTATTCTTAGATGAAATAGATAAAATCGCCAGAAAAGGAGGTGATTCACCTTCTATAACAAGAGATGTTTCAGGTGAAGGTGTTCAACAAGGTTTATTAAAATTATTAGAAGGCTCTGTTGTTCAAGTTCCACCCAAAGGCGGCAGAAAACATCCAGATGCAAAAATGGTCAATGTAGATACAAGTAATATATTGTTTATTGTTGCCGGTGCATTTGAAGGAATTAATAAAATAATAGAAAAAAGAAAAAATAAGCAAACAATAGGGTTTGCAGTTAATCAAAATAATGAAGTCATAGATAAAGATAATATGTTAAAATATGTTAATACAAAAGATTTAAAGGCTTTTGGAATTATTCCGGAATTATTAGGCAGAATACCTATTATAACATATTTAAATCCTTTATTAAAAGATGATATGAAAAAAATATTGTTAGAACCTAAAAATGCTATCATAAAACAATATAAAAAATTATTTGAATTAGATAATATAGAATTAAATATCGATGATAATGTTTATGATTATATTGTAAACTGTGCTATTAAAAATAAATTAGGTGCAAGAAGTCTTAGAACAATAGTGGAAGCATTATTAGGTGATGATATGTTTAAACTTCCTGGAAAAAATATACATGAATTACATATAACTTTAGATTATGCAAAAGAAAAATTAAATGAATATAATATAGCTTATAAAGAAAATAATAGTTAATTTAATAATTAATTTATAATTAAAAATTATTATTTATAAAATTAAAAAATGATAAATAATAAAATTAAAGTTTATTAAATTTTATAATATGAGAAATTAGAATTTAAATATTCCAGCAACTTTAGTACATACTACAGCGAATGGTAATACTTATAAAGTTAATGGTGTATTATTACATATTAATGAAAGTAATGATACATGTACTATGAAATTTAAGAATAGAATAGAATCTAATATTCCAATGAATAAATTATTTATTAATGAGGGATTTTTAAATACTCTTAAATAGTATGGTAAAAAAATTGTTAATTATGTAACAACAAAAATTAAAGGTTTTTTTGTTTTAATTGATGAAGCAACTGATAAAGTATTTCCATGGTCTATTTATAATGTTACTAATATTGCTTTAATGGATAAAAGAGGTATGTTACCTGACGGTATACATTTTGGAGCGTCTCCTTAGATGGCCAAAGAACAAAAATTATCAAATTTAACATTTGAAAAAGCAACAGCAGAAGCAAGATCAAAAGAAAAACAAGATATAATTAAATATTGGTCTAAAATTATAAAAGAAGCAGGAACAACTGATAAGACAATAGAAGAGTCTGTTAAATATGTAAATAAACAATATAAATTATGTAATTTATATAAAAAGCATTTAAATGAATCTGCTATATATTCTCTTGAATCATATGATGATTCATATGGAGAAAATTGTGATAATAGAAGATTAAAAGCCAGAATTCATGAAAATATAAGAAATCAAATAAATGGACCATTAGGAGGTCATGCAGATTATAATCCATTACTTATTTGGGGTGCTCCTGGTATTGGTAAAACAGCTATAGTTGTACAAATGATTAAAGATATGGCAAAACATAAATATGATCCCATTTCCCTGAATCTTATAAATATTACTTTATCTGGTTATACTATTGAAAACTGGACATTACCTCATAATGATGTACGTATGATTGATGGTATAGAAAGTAAAAAATTTACTGATACTCCTAAATTATGGTTGCCTGTTTATATGGATTGTGCAAATGATGAAGAAAGAAAACGTCGTGATGCATTCTGTAATGCTTCTAAATTCATGTCACAAACAGATGATGGTAATGATGTATTAGATAATTATGGTCATCCATTCCAAGGTGGTGTTGTATTCCTTGATGAATATACACGATGTCCGTCTAATGTTCATGAAATTATTATGAATATAGTAAATGACCATAAATTTGGTGATAACTATAAAATAGCATCTAAATGGGGATTTATATTTGCAGCAAATAGATCTATTGATGAAAATGAAGCATCTTCTGATGATGAAAGATATTTTCCAACTGCTGCGAAAGGTAACCGTTTTATTCATGTAACTTATGTTCCTACATTAGAGAGCTGGTTAGAATGGGCAACAGCTACAAATGATGATGGTGAAGCAAATGTTCCTCCATTTATTACAGACTTTATTAAAGCCGCTGGTCCATCTGTTTGGTATACAGCTATTAGACATGGTTCTTATGATCATATATTATCTAACCCTGAATTAGCTAAAAATGCACATACAAATAAAGATACAATGTATGATGATATTCAAAACTACTTAGATGAATTAAAAAGAACTAAGTTCTTTGTAACACCAAGAGACTGGGGTAATACAATAACAGAAGCATATAAGAAAGAATTACAATATTTGTTTAATGTTAATCCAGAAGGAATATCGGGAAAAGAATATTATAAAAATCTAATAAAAAATTCATATCGTATAGAAACAGACGAAAACGGACAAAAATATAAAGTTCCCGTTGGCGGAATTCCAACAGATAAATTAGTAGATGCATTAAATGAAATAAATGCAGATTATTTTGAAGATTGGGTTGAAGAAAAAGGTGGTTATGAAGTATTAGATCCTACACATGAATTTAGAGGAAAACAAAAACGTTATAATTTATTCCTTTCATGGTTTGAACAAATGTTAAAAACAAAATTATCCGATAATTCATCTAAAGATGTTAAATCTTCATAGAATCCTATATTATAGAAATGGAATGAATATAATGCATATTCTAAACATTTTAATGAAGAAACTATAACATCAATTTGGGATACAGGTAAAATGCCTATGGAATATCAAGAAGATGATAATATTTATAAAACTAAAATATCCGATTATTCATCTACACAATATTCTAAATGGAAAGCTGTTATTTCATTAACAGAAACTGTATTTGATACTGTTTGGAATGGTTATCCATATGATTTTGAAAGTGTAATACAAAATGATTTAGATAATATAAAAAATGCACCAGAATTAACAGATGCAGAAGCTTTAGAAAAAGCAGAAAAATATAATAATGAATTTGCTATTACATTAAATAGAAAAACTTATAAATATTTGTTTACTCAAAATATATTAAAACATACAAATATTTTAAAGACATTAATAAAATATTTAGATAATTCTGATTTTATTAAACAATTATTACATTTTGTAACTTGGATTTGTAAAGTTTCTAAACAAATGGATAATTATAAATTAGTAACAGATTACTTAAATAAAATAAATAATATTTTTGGAACTGATAAATTTTTAATAACTGATGATAATTTAAGAGAAGAATTAACGCATGATATAGCCGTTAATAAATTAGAAACTGCATTAAAAAATTATCCTGGTGATAAAAAATTATTACAACAACAACAACTTTTAACAGCATCTGCTTTTAATTTCTTACCATGTGGTTATATTAGAAACTGTATAAATGATGATTTTAATAAAATATCTAATAAAAATAAAAAATAATTTGTAAATTTAATTATTTAATATAAATATAGTCTTTAAATTTTTTTAAAGACTATATTTTTTATTATTAAAAATAATTTATTTTAAATAATTTTAAATTTAAAACACTAATAAATATAAAAATTTAATATAATATTTTTATGCTTAAAAAAATATATGAAAATAATGAATTAACACTAGACGATTTAAGAAAACAATTAATAGCTAATATTAAAGATAAAAAATCTATTAATATTAAAGATCTATATTCTAATACAATAGCCAAGATGGAAGCATCATTAAAAGATTTAAATACTAAAGTAAAAGTAAATATTGAAGAAAATGGTGTAACTCGTACTGAATATATAAATCCATATGAAATTATTACATATTGTAATAAAATAGTTGAAGAATTTAGACAAGATCCAAAAGTTGGTATTATATTAAATCGTTTTCCAAAACCTTTAATATGGTCATTTAAATTAACAACAGCAGCATCTGATGGTGTTCGTTTAGGATTTAATCCTGTATTTGCTTATAAATTAATAACTCAAGGACAACATGCAGTAGTACAAGCATTAAAAAATCCTTAGTTAAAACCATCAGAATTAGCAAGATTGAAAGAAAACAGCATAAAAAATACAGGTTTATATTTTATTTTTGTTTATGTTCATGAAGCATATCATCATATATATAGGCATATGGAACAAGCTGCTTTAAAAGAAGAAACATCAAATGGAAAAAATGCACATTTAGCTAATATAGCGATGGATGCTGAAATTAATAGAGATATAGAAAACCAATTACCCATATTTAAAGGAAGTACAAAAGCTTCTGGAGGTATATGGGATGCTGATAGATTTCCAAGAGAAACATGGAATATAATATTTGATGCTTATTATAAAAAAAATGTAACACCTCCAAATTCTGAACAACCATATAATCCATCTCAATAGCAAACGGGACAACAAGGTGGATAGCAAGGAGGTCAACAAGGCGGACAACAAGGAGGCCAACAAGGTAATCAACAAGGAGGTCAACAAGGTGGACAACAAGGTAATCAACAAGGAGGTCAACAAGGAGGTCAACAAGGTAATCAACAAGGAGATCAACAAGGTGGACAACAAGGCAGTCAACAAGGAGACCAACAAGGTAATCAACAAGGTAGTTAGCAAGGAGGTCAACAAGGAGACCAACAAAATGGACAACAAGGAGACATGCAAGGCGGTCAAGGAAGTCAACAAGGAAGTCAACAAAGCGGCGGCCAACAAGCTGGTCAGCAAGGTGGTCAACAAGGAAGTCAATTAGGTGGATTACCTGTAGAAAATGATATAGACTCTAATATGTCCGGACAATCAGACATTTATAAAAAAGCATATAATGATGAATTACAAAAAGAACTTGATAAATTGAATGGTAAACCAAGTAATTCAACAGATGATGTAAATATGTCATAGGAAGAAAAAGATGCAAGAGCACAAGCAAGAAAAGATTTAAAAGATTTAACAGATCAATTAGAAAAACAAATAGAGGATGATATATTAAAACAAGAAGAACAAGCACGTCAACAAGCATTAGATGAAATAGAGAAAAATGGTGTCAATACAACAACATCTGATATATTTGGTGGAGCAGATCTTTTATCAAGGGAAGAAATGTCTAAATTAGCTACAGAACAAAATGATCCATATTCATCATCTGAATTACAAGATTCTATAGAAAATATAAATAAAAGATTTAATGAAAAATATAAAAATGATTTAGGACGTATAAATAATGATTTAGGAAGAAAACTAGAAGATATTGACAAAATATTAAAAACTATGTAGCCATTAGCTAATTGGAAAAATAAATTAAAAAACCATTTTCATGAAGCAGTAAAAGCAAATACCGAATTTGTAAGGTCTAAACGTGCATTATCACAATCATCTTGGAGAGAAGATTATGCAAATCCATATAAAGAAAGAGATATAGAAGAAAATCTTGGTTGTAATTTATTTTATTTAATAGATAATTCTAGTTCTATGTATGGATATGGTGGTGATGATATTTTTTATAGAATATTTAAAGAAATTATAACAATGGAAAAACAATGTAAAGTTTTAAAGTCAGCACGCGCATATTTTACAAATAGAACTATTTAGCCGGTAGATGTTGGAATATGGGATTTAAAAACACCTATGAAGAAAATAGAAGAAATATTGAAAAACAGACCAGCCGATGGTGGTACAGATATTCCTGGAAATGTTTTATCTGTAACAAAATTAAAAAAACCATATTATTATACAGATGGTAAACGTCATACAACTATAATAGTATTTACAGATGGTGAACAATTTAGCGGATGGGAATTATTACAAAAAATTCCATATAAAATTAGAAAAGAAATTGTATTTATCCTTTTTAATACAAAAAATTCGCTTATGGAATATACAACACAAATAATGAATCAAGGTATTCCTTTAAAAAATATAATATGTATAGATACATCTAAATATATGAAAAAATAAATTTAAAAAATATAAACAAAGTAAAAATAGCTCTATAAAAATAAACATAGAGCTATTTTTACTTTGTTTATAAATAAAATATTTAACTAAAATATTTAATATGAATTATAATTTATTATTTCCAGGAGCGTTTAAACCGTTTCATGACGGACATTTATTTATATTATTATCATATATATTAAATAATGATAATATAAATATAAATAATGTTTATATTATCATATCTCCAAAAGATAGAGATTCTATAACAGCAGAAACAACATTATGGTTTTTAAATAAAATTAAAAACAAATTAAATAATTTATATTCATGTAATATAATTCCTATTATATCTGATTATCCTTCACCTATTTTAAAATGTTATAAAATAGTTAATAATGATATAGGAAATAATTTATATTGTTTAGTATCGTCAAATAAAGATACAGATATAGAAAGACAAAAAATTTTTATTTCTGCATATTTAAAAAATGGTAAATATTATAATGATAAAAAAGGTGAACAAACATATAATATACATGCAAATATAACACCTGCAAAATATTATAACAGGACAGATAATTTTAATAATAATTTTATATCTGCCACAATTGTCAGAAATGATATAAAAAATAATGATTTTAATTTATTTAAAACTTCCTATAATTATATGTTAAGGAATAATATAATTTCAAATTCATTATTATATACATATTTTTTAAAATTAAAAAAATGTTATCTATAAATTAATAAAAAAATTATTTTTAATTTTAATAAAAGATAAATAATAAAAATTAAAATAGTATATTTTAAATAATTATGAGAAAAATAAATGAAAGATAGATGAGATTATCTTCTAAAAATATTAAATATCATATAAATGAAGATAAAACATCTAAAAAATGGATAACTTCTGATGAGCTTTTTAATGAAAGCGATATAAATTCTGAATATGACGAAGATGATGAATTAAATGATGAAGTAGAATTTGATGAATGTGATAACTCATTTGATGAATGCTATGATTCAAAAGCTATAAAAGAATATGAAGATTATGAAGATGATGACGATTATGAAGATGATGATGATTATGAAGATGATGAAGATATACAAGATTTTCCAGATTATTCCGAAGTTGATATAGAATGTCAAGGAGAAGATTGTGATGATGAATTATCAGATGATGACATAGATGATATTTATAGCGATTATGATGAAGAAGATCTAGATGATATTTTTGATGATATTTATAATGAATCATTAAATATTAAACGTCATAAAAAATTATTAGAAAAAAGAAAAGGTTGTTGTCCTCCAAAAAGAAATCGTATGATTAATTTAGCTGAATCATATAAAAATCTTAAAAGAAATGTTTTAAATGAAACAATTCTTAAAAGAGCTATGAGAAAAGCAAAAAATGAAAATCCTATTAATAGAAAATTAAAAGAAATAAAAGAGAATTTAGGAACAACTAAATTTAATATGGTTTCTAATGCTATTAGTAAAGGTAAAAAAACTTTATATGAAAATAAAAAAATAAATGGTAAATATATTTCAAAATATTCTTCAAAAGAATTATATGCTATTTATAAAAAAGTCGAAGAACAAATTAAATCTTTAAATAAACAAATTAAATCTTTGAATGAAAGTAAAAATTCAAAAAAATATAAAGATTTAAAAGAAGAGTTAGATCTTAAGAAAAAATTATTTAATTTGTTAGATGAAGAATTAACATATCGTTTAACAATTAAAAAAATGTTAAAAGAAGAAGAGGAAGAAAAAACAGATAAAGTTTCAAAAGAAGATTCAAAAGAAGAAAATACAACAGAAAATCCTGATGAAGATGAAGAAGTTGAATTATCAAGAGTTGTAATAACTTTAGCTTCAGAAGATGCTGCAAATGAATTAAAAACAACATTAATAGATGCTGGTATTCCTGAAGATTCTTTAGAAATAGAAACAGATGAAGCAGAAGAAAATTCAGAAGAAGACTCAGAAGAAAATTCAGAAGATGACTCAGAAGAAAATTCAGAAGAAGACTCTAAAGAAAGTTCTGAAGAAGAAACATCCGAATCATTATATTATAATAAATTTAAAAAATTATTAGAAGATGATTCAGAAGAAAATTCAGAAGAAACCTCTGAAGAAAAATCTGATGATGACACTGAAGAAAAATCTGATGATGACTCAGAAGAAAATTCAGAAGAAGACTCTGAAGAAGTAAAACTTATATTAACAAATACTGATTATGTTTCTACATTAGCTGATGTTCTTGAAACAGAATATGGAATTTCTAAAGAAGAATTTGAAGAAATGATCGGCGGTGAAATCTTAGATGATTCAGAAGAAAATTCAGAAGATGATGAAGAAAATTCAGAAGATGATTCTGAAGAAACATCCAAAGGTGATGACGCTATCGATAATATGAGCGATGAAGAATTAAATAAATTATTTGGTCAAGCATAATAAAATTTAATATATAAATGAAAAACAAATTAAACTTGTTTTTCAAATTAGTTTTCATTTTTCTAAATTATTTAGACTTTCTTTTTATAAACGGAATTATACGTGAGTATAGTTCCGTTTTTTTATTTTATAATTTTTTAAAAATAAATAAATAAAATAGATTAATTAAATCTAATAAATAGATAAATAAATATAAATATTTTATTTAGTTACTATTATAATAAATTAACTGAATTTTGCATAATAAATAAAAATGCATATACTTAATAAAATAATATTTAATAATAAAATTACTTAATAAAATAAAAAGTAAAACATTAAAACATTATTTGTTAATATAGTTTTTTATTAAATATAATTTAAATAAAATTTGTGAAAAATATTCACAAAACTTATTTATGTTTTAATAAAAATAAAATTTATTTTTATACATTTTTAATTTAAATAAATATATTAAATAATGTTAAAAATAATTAAATTTTTAAACATAATTCAAAATTAATAAACAAAAATTTTTTAAAATATATGAAAGTAAAAACTAACAAGTCTGCTTATAATGCTTATTTAACAAAAGCAGCAGCAAATAATAGCGAAAAAGCTATTTATGAATCATGGGCACCTACTATCGAAAAGATTACAGGTGTTAACGATCCTGATAAGTTAGCATGGATGACACAACTTGCACATAATACTGCAAAGTTAAATGAAGATGCTTTCGTTATGCCATCTAATGCATATTCACAATTTGGTGGAACATATCAACCTTATAATAACCTTTATAATACTCTTGGTGTTGGTGATCCTGTTCCAGCTGGTAAACCCGCTTTAACTGGTGCAGATTATGCAGATAACAGAAATCTTGGTTCTGGTGATAAATATCCTACTTTATTACCTCTTGCATTAAAAGTTGCTGCAAAAACTATTGGTTTCGAACTTGTAAATACTATGCCTTTAGCAGGTCCTACTGGTGTTCTTCCTTATATGGACTATGTATACAGTGGTTCTAAACAACCTTATGGAGCAACTCCTGCATATGCAGCTCATAACCAAAATCCAATGGCTAACAGCCAAACTAATGCACCATTTGAAATGTACGGACTTCCTCATGCATTCAAAGCTTCTATTGCTCCAGCTGAAGGAACAATTCCTGATTCATCTGATGCTTCTGTAGCAGATTCATCACAAGTTGTTGAATTATCACCAGCTCAAATTAAACGTCACTTAAAAGGTAAAAACGCTATGCCCGCAGGAACACTTCTTCGTTCTGTAAGTGAAGTTGTTGATTTTGATGCTTCTCACCCACATGTAGGTACAGACGGTGCTCTTATCGTTGAATTCATCGGTTGGTCACGTATCGACGGCGATCCTATGTTCAAAGTTGTTGAAGGTACAATGGCTCTTGGCTCATACTTCAACGGTGGTCAACTTGATTTCGCAGCTACTTACACTCCAGTAGGTTCTGATGAACAAATCAACTTAACTCTTACTCTTTATGCTCCTCGCCTTATCTCAATGCTTGAAGACCAAATCCAAGGCTTCGCAGGTGCTGGTGAAAGAGACAGAGATGCATGGTATGGTACATATCAAGACGGTACTACTCTTTACGAACCTATGTCAAGAGGTACTGGTGAACAAACAATGGCAAGACAATTAAGTCTCCAATTATTCACCAAACACGTACAAGTTGGTACAATCATGGTAGGTTGCGCAGTTACTCAAGAACAAGTTACTGACCTTCAAAAACAATGGGGTATCGATGTTGTTAAAATGGTAGAAAACGCTGGTATCAACGAACTTTCTGCAACTATTAACAGACACATCTGCTCAAGATTATTTGCTCTTGGTTGGAAAAACCACTACAAACTTGTAGAAGTTGAAGGTCCAGCAGCTAACCTTAACCTCAGCTTTGATCCTTCATATGCACCAGCAGAATCTGGTAGAGTACGCATGACTCCTGCATATGCAATTCCTCAAAATACTGAAAACGATGTTGACGGCGTTGGTTATAAATCACAAGTAAATGTTGCTCTTCCTTACAAACCTATGTACATCCCTTCAGGTGCTGCATTTGAAAACCGTGATACTCTCATCAAGAGATTAGCAACAAACTTCTTAGCAGCTTCTAACTGGATTCTCCAAAGAGGTCGTTACGGTGCAGCTACATTCGCAGTAACCAATATTACAATAGCTACATTACTTCAAAGCAATGCTAACTATACATTCTCACCAATCGCTAATACTATTAGCCAAAACGGTGGACAACTCTACCCAATCGGCGGCATGTTCGGCTTAACAATCTATGTTGATCCTCTCATGGCAGGTTCTGATAACCGTGTATTAGTAGGACGTAAAGGTGCTAAAGATGAACCAGGCGTTTACTTCTGTCCTTACGTAATGGCTGAATCAGTACAAATCATTGCAGAGGGCACTATGGCACCGAAACTTATGATAAAGAGTCGTTACGCTCTTGTCGACGCTGGTTTCTACCCTGAAACATAGTACTTAACATTCTGTGTTGATGTTGCAGGTCTTTGATAATAAAGTTAATATAAGTGTAACTTATTAAAAATCAATATATTAAATAAGGATAATCTTTAAAGATTATCCTTATTTTTATATTAAATTTTTGAAGAAATGGTGACACAAAATAATCACTCATTATATTAAAAATTCTGAAGAAACAGTGACACAATTATAGACTTTCATATAATTTTTAAATATAAATATATAAAGGAAACTCATTATATGAATATTAAAGAGATTTATGAATTATCAAATCATAATGCAAAAACTGTAATGTTATATTTACGTAAAGAAGAAAACATTATTGATTTAATAAATGAAACAAATTATTTACCTGATAATATTTCTAAATCTGAACGTTATTATTGTTGGCTTAATAATTTAAAAGAAATTCCAAAATGTCCTATATGTGGTAAATATAGGATATTTAATAAGGTTAATAAAGGTTATTTTGCAACATGTGGTGATTCTTCTTGTAAATCTGCATTAATTGCAAAATCAAATTCTGATTCAGAAAAAAGAGATTGGAATAAAATTCAGGAAAAAATGAGTAATACATATAAAGAAAGAACAGGTTATAAACATAATATGCAAAATCCTGAATTTAAAAAACAATTTTTTGAAAATTATAAAAATACACATAATGGAGAAACATGTGGTGTTCAATCAAAAAATGCAATTATTAATCAAAGAAAATATATTGAACAAAAATGTATAAATGATAATAATGAATTAATAAACAGATTAAATAAAATGAATTTGACATTTATTACATTTAATAGTAAATTGGAATTATCAGTTAAATGTAATAAATGTAATAATAAATTTACTTTAAATAGATATAATATTTTACATAATTATTATCATAATGTATTTAATGTATGTCCTTATTGTTATACTAATAAACAACATAGTAATTTTGAATTAACGGTATTAAATGAAATTAAAAAAATATATAATGGTATAATATTGACAAATGACAGAAAAATATTTAATAATACAGAAGTTGACATAATTATTCCTGAATATAAATTAGGAATAGAATGTAATGGATTATATTGGCATAGTAATAAATTTAGAGAAAACAATTACCATAAAAATAAAAAAGATATTGTTGAATCATATGGATATACATTAATTCAATTATGGGAAGATGATTGGGCTAATAAATTAAATATTATTATTAATATAATTAAACAACATTTAAACTTATTAACTAATATTTCATTAAAAAATAATTATATTATAAAAGAAATATCACAAAAAGAGTCTGATTTATTTTTAAATGAAAATAGTTTATATGATAAAATAAATGCAAAATATAGATATGGTTTATTTTATAATAATGAATTAATTCAAGTATTATTATTAAAAAAACATAAAAATAATGAATTTGAAATATTAAGATTTACAACAAAACTTGGTTATAATATATTAGATGGATTACGTATATTAATAGAATATTTTAGAACATTAAATAATGTAGATAATATTTATATTAATGTAAGTTGTGATATATTTAATAAAAATAATAAGTTATTAAAAGATTTTGAATTTATTAAATATAATGTTCCTATATATTGGTGGAGTAAAGGTATAATAAAAGAGAGTCGATTATATTTTACAAAAAATAAACTTATTGAATTAGGATATGATAAAAATTTATCTGAAACTGAAATAATGGAAAAACGTGGTTATTATAAAATTTATAATAGTGGAGGAATGACATTAAAATATAAGGTATTAGATAAAATAAGTTATGATATTCTTTATAAAGAAAATATATTTGATATTACTGAAAATACATTAAATAATGAATATAATAAATGTAAATTATTAAATATTGTTGATTTAAGTACACTTAAATTTAATTATTATTATTGTACAAATATTATTAAGTATTTTCAACCAACTTTTTTTAAATTTGAAAAAGAACTTTATATAAAAGATATAATTAAAAGAAGAAAAATTATTGAGAACAGATGTTTATATCTTAATAAAAAAGAAGATGAATTAACCGTAAATGATATATTAACAGGGTTTAAGAAATCAGGTATATTTCATGGTTATTCACATTTTAATCCGGGTTGGACGAATTGGTTTATTAATAAGTTTAATATAAAGTCTATATTTGATCCATGTGGTGGATGGGGACATCATTTATTAGGTATGTTGAATTGTGATAAGATTATTTATAATGATATAAATAGAGATATTTATAATGGTGTTCAGGAGATGAAAGAATATTTTGGGATTGATAATTTGGTATTATATAATGAGGATATTAGGGATTTTGATTTAAAGGAAGATGTAGATGCTTGGTTTATGTGTCCGCCTTATTATAATTTGGAGGATTATGGAAATGATTCGTTTAAGGATATAGAAGAGTATAGGGCGTTTTTGAATATTATATTTGGTAAGTGGAAAGATAGTAATTGCGGTATATTTGGTATGGTTATTAGGGAGGATTATTATGAATTATTGGATGATGTTTTTAAGGGATTATGTGTTGATAAATGTGAGTTGAAGGTTAGTAAATCACATTTAGTTAAGAAGAAGAAATTTGGAGAATATTTTTATATATTTAGAAAATAATATTTTAGATAAATAAATTAAAGAAAAAATATTAGGGATATGAGTTTTTTCATATCCCTATAATAATTAAAATGAAATGGTTTTATATATAGATAAGCATAATGGATCTATGTTTTCATATGTAAATATTCCTCCCTATGATTTTGGATCATCAAAAAATCTATACATTGTTGATTTATCATTCTCTATATAACTTCCTCTTGTTTTTAAATCTATTTTTAAAATAATCCAATCTTTTATCATAGTATTTTCAGATAAATTTTTACATAAT
>AUXO014641590.1_pt1 | contig 27295 bp, 23 predicted proteins | sample 768731 | NCBI WGS metagenome assembly AUXO01 (sample SAMN02715735, study PRJNA202380) | gut metagenome | biome: sheep rumen | host: Ovis aries | place: New Zealand: Palmerston North
GCAGAAGGTGGAATGCTTTTGAATAAGTTTTATGATGAAGGCTCGTTTGCCACGATTGTGGCAGTATGGGAGGATGGGCATTGTATGAGTTATGGCGACAGTGTAGCTTTTTGTTATGATAGAGCATCAGATAGCTTGCAGCATAGTTTTGGCCGAATTGTTGAATTTAATAATCCTCCATATCTGGTGAACTGTAAAGACCCAACGGATGAAAAAGGATTCAGAAGTGGTCAACTTGAAATAACAAACGATTGTATTGTCTTTGTTGCCAGTGACGCTTTGGCTCATTATATTTTAATGATGTATGAGGTGGCTCACAAGGAGAAATATAACGAAGAACTACAAGAGGCTATCAATGCTCAAACAAAGGACAGCAACTTTATCATGACGGCATTAGGGATGAAGAAGGCCGATTTTGAAAAAGATGTTATAGACAAACTGTTGAATTGCAGGAATGAATGGAACTTCAAACAACATCTGCAAAGTCTTAGGAAGAAAGGTCTTATTGGACATGACGATTATTCAATAGCTATATTGTAAGCCTATGGAAGAGAAAATTATGAGTGAAAAAAGGTAAGTGATATTTTAAACAACAATATTTTCTAATTTTAAAAGAAGAGTAATATGATAAGTGAAGAGTACATCATTGAAGTGAACGAAAGGCTCAATAATGAGATAATGAAGAGTGGAGACGGACACAGACCGTATGGCTTTGGCTATTGTGATAGAATTGATGATTTTCCACCCATTTCCGGTAGTGGTGGAGAAATGTTATTCTATGAGGAATTTCTTCATCGCATTGAAGAAGATGCTTGTAGATTTGTGCGAGAGAAAGGGCTGGAGTTATATCTATACCCACGTTACGAAAGAGCGAGAACTGATTTTTTGGACTTCAAGGGATGCTGGTTGTGGAAAAGGAATCTGCGTGGTGTGATTTGTGATCGGGATGCAGGTGCGGAATGGGGAGTGGAACTGATTTATACAAAAGACGGGGAATGGAAGATTCTTGAGAACAAACTCGACATAATTAGAGTGTCAGAATTACAACACTTAATTGAAGCGTCTATGCCTCATGCTGTAGGAGCAGAACTTGCTTGGCGCGATTCTGCGTTATGTGTTGGTTTAGGATGGGGAATGCTGGATGAAGACTGGAAAGTGTGGGAAGAGAAGAAAAAGGATTATCTGGAGAATCCTTCAAAATATGAAGACATCACTTTGTATGATGAGGAAGGTCGGGCTTATGTCATGCAAGATAATGAACGGCGGCTATATCATCCAGAAAGTGGGTATTGGAACCTTCTCACGGAGGACTCTGATGACGAATTGTCCGATCGTTCAACGCTCACCAATTCTGTGCAATACCACTATCTGGATTATGAAGATTTGTCTGACGGAAAAATCTATCCACTACCAGGATTGAATAAATTTGTCAAGGAATTATAACCTTACCATAGCTTTCGCATGGAATTACAAGGATGATTCCATCAAGAATTAGGTATGATGTCAATGTCAAAGCATTGAGAGGAAGTATTCCATGTTCTAGCCAGCTTCTAGCCAGCTTCTAGCCATGCTCTAAGCTGCTTCCAGACTTACTCATGAGTATGCCACGAGTATAGTAAGAAGCAGGATAGAAGGAGCCTAAAGGCTGAGTGAGTGAATTAAAACGTTTTATCAATATGAATAAAGAGAACAATCAGCAACTCAATACGGATGAGATGTTAGAAGAGCTGTCGAGTATAGAAAGTAGGCTTAAACGGTTCAAGGATAGTAAATACTGGCCGGATGCCTATGTGGTGGATGGACAAGCTGTTTGTGGTGCAGAAGGTCGTGTATTATTATGTGTGGATGAGAATGTGGAGGAATTTGATGTGCCAGAAGGGGTGGTGAACATTTATCACCGTTGTTTTGCTGGTTGTGAAAAATTGCAACGGATCAGTATTCCTTCTTCCGTCAAGCGCATTGGTAAACGGGCCTTTTATGGTTGCGTTTCTTTGAAAGAAATTGTCATTCCCGAATCTGTTTACATGATTGGGGAAGAAATGTTTATGCATTGTGCATCGTTGCAGCATGTAGTGTTATCCTCTCAGATCACGGAGATTCCACATGGAATGTTTAATAATTGCAGAAGTCTGCAATATTGCAAACTGCCTGAACAAGTCAAGACTATTGATGCCGAAGCTTTCCGAAGATGTTTTTCTCTAGAACGAATTGAACCTAATATGCAGCTTGAAATAATTAAGGAAAATGCTTTTGAGGATTGTCGTTCTCTTTCTGAATTTGTGATGCCAGAGTCTGTGAGGTCTATACTGCCAGGCTTGTTTAATGGGTGTCATACTTTGGAACATATTCATTTCTCGTCTCACATTAAGGATTTCGGTGGAAGTTGCTGTCGCGATTGTTGGAATATCAACAAGATAAGCATGACACCAATGGGCGAAGATGAGAGGACTTTTTTTAAGGATAGTTGGGATGAGTATTCTGATGAAGTGGATATTTCAAAATCTGAGAATCCTTTTCCTAAAAGCATGTTTTGGATGATGGGCGAAACGTTATATTGGGGCATCCCTCGTCTCACCAGTGTCTGTTTGGTGCTTTGCTTTTCCAAAGAAAAAGAATTCTGCATTCCGAGTTTTGTTACTAATGTTAAGCCTGAAGCTTTTACTTCGTGTAAGAACCTGCAAACCTTGCGACTTAGCCCATTCATAAAAGCGGGCGATGATCCTTGGGGAATCAGCAATATCACGTATGGTTTCATCTATGATCATTGGCCACAAGTGGAGAACATTATTTTTGATGAGACCCTAAAGCACACAAAGTATGCATTCGGATTATTAGGTTAAGGAAACATGATTGACTATAATGACATAAAAAGTAGGCGTAACTCTTGCCTTGTGTTTTTTAAAGATCTTCCTGATGCTGATTTCTCTGGAGCCATCTACATAGAGAACGAGTATCACAAGAAGATGAATTGTTATCTGCGGATGTGGAGGTGGTGGTTGCAAAAAGTGACATTCAACAAGCCAGAATACAATTATACTGAGATTACATATTTGCCAAGTTTGTCCGCCAAACTTAAGCAACGCAAAACCGTATTATACCAATTCCCATATTTGTCAAGGGATTTTGGCGTACAAAAGATTCCAGAGGTTAAAACGACAGATATATTAGATTATCTGGAAGATCCAGACGATGCACGTTTCTTGAAACCAGGCTTCCTGTTCTATAAGGAAAAGATAGGCAATGGGCTTTCTGTGTATGATTACTATCCCTTAGTTGGATTGAATAACAAAGCCCTCTCATATAAGGAACAGATTGCAGAAATACTAAGAGAACATAGTGAGAAAGTAGAAAAGCGCCGTCTATCAGCTGAGAGTAGAGGTATCGGTCATAGCGGATTATATTGCACTCAGTATAAAAAGGATGAGAACTATGCAGATAACATGTTTGAGTCTTTTGACCATCAAACACGGAATAAATTGCAGTTGTTCAAGAAGCAGATTGCCGAATTACAAAAGTGTGGCGTGCCATTGGCGTTGCTGGAAGATATTCTTCATCAGAACGAGAAACTAAGCAGACTCGTCATCACCAAGAAGTATGAGATCCTTTTGCCGGATTATAATGATATGACGATTAAGATGGAACCTCTCGTAAAGGCCATTTTCTTCCTGTTCCTAAAGCATCCAGAAGGTATCATATTTAAGCATCTGCCAGATTATCGACAGGAACTAATTGATATCTATAACAAGTTGCGTCCTTTGGGATTGAACACCCGTTCATTACAAAGTATAGAGGATGTCACCAATCCTTTTCTGAATTCCATTAATGAAAAATGTGCTCGAATCCGTGCGGCTTTTGTTGAGAAGTTTGATGAACACTTGGCCAAGAACTACTTTATAACAGGAGAACGAGGCGAGGCAAAGAAAATCATATTGCCTCATGACTTGGTGATTTGGGAATAAAAATCACATTTTCACAAGCCTTGTGGATTGTTTTTATATGTTTTTATAGAATTATTGTGAGTATCTTTGTGGCCTAAACCTCAAAAATACTCACAATGAATAATTACGCATACATCGTAAATGAATGCAAGAAAGCATTCTATGGGAAGTGGGATGAACAGGCGATAGATGGTTGTGTGTCCCAATTGGGAACATTGTCTCGTGAAGAACTAGTTCTTCTATTGTCTTGCCGTTGGTTAACCAAACAAGATGAAGTTAGGAAGGAGGCTGTTAAGGTTCTTTTCAAAGAACAAATAGAACAACATGAACAGCTAATAGCCACAAGCACTATTGATGAACTTGGTGCAATGCTGATAGAGAAAGGTGGCAACAATGTGAAATGGGCACGTATAGAATTGAAGAAACGCTATCAAAAGGCATCTCCTGATGAACAAATGATAATTGCTTCTTATTTCAAAAATGGAACAACCAAACAAGATGTCAAATGGGGAATGGCACATGAGAAAAAGATATAGCGTGTATTCGCCAATCGTTCCAGTGTCTTTGATTCATGGAAAAAGAATTTGGTTAAAAGAATCTATTAATAGTCTAAACAACATAATAATTATGCAGCCAGGTTATGCACGTATCGTTTATTGCCCGTATTGCGGCGAAAAGAAAGAATTGCTGAGTTTGATGTCTGGAAACACTATCGGAGCACGTTACTGGTCCGACCTAAGGATGCGAGCACCTATGTTACCAGAAGTGTCTCCTGTTCAGAAATGTCATCATTGTGGTAAGTATTATTTGCAATACAAACAAAAATCCGAACATGGGGAAAAACCATCTTTAGAGCAAGGTGAACTTTCATATCCAGAGTGGAAAGAAGCTTATACTCAGTTCATGGATGAAAGAGAAAATCGCAATCCAATTCAAAAGGTAGATGAGAAAGATATAGACATGATTCGCCTACGTCTTATTCAAGCATATAATGATTACTACTATCGTGACTGTGTGGCTGAATTCTCAGAAGAAGAGTGGGGCTATATCAGCAATGTCATTTGGGATTTTATTGGATCCAAGAACAAACCAGATAATTTGCATCCCTTGCTCATACCAGAATTACTTCGAGAAATCGGTATGTTGTGTGAAGATTTTTTTGAGTCGGAATGCTTTGAGAACTTGGAGGGATTTGACAAAATCTATTATGATGGCATCAGGAAGAGAATGGAAGTCGATGATACTGAAGTTTTTGAACTAATAATTTGATAATGATTATGGAAAAGAATGAAAAAGAAGAGAAGGTTGACGTTCAGAAGTCAACAGAGAAGAAAATGAAGTTTTACATGGTGCTGTCGTTTGTGTTCGGGCTGTTGCTGGCTTTTGTTATTGCAAACCTAATTGTAGGGTGTGATAATCGAGCAGAAGTAAACAATACGGGGAGGAACCATTTGTATGATTCCTCCCCTTCATGATTGAAATAGGGTTTGTAGCCCTTATTTCTTATTCACCCTTAACGGCTGCGATGCCAGGAAGCACTTTGCCCTCGATAGCCTCGAGAAGAGCACCACCACCTGTAGAGATGTAAGATACTTTGTCAGCAAGACCGAACTTGTTTACACATGCTACAGAGTCACCACCACCGATGAGTGAGAAGGCTCCTTCTGCTGTAGCCTTTGCAACAGCCTCACCTACAGCACGAGAACCTGGAGTGAACTCCTCGCACTCGAAGCAACCTGCAGGACCGTTCCAAAGAATGGTCTTTGCGCCTTCGATTGCCTTAGCGAACTTCTCACGGCTCTTAGGACCTGCGTCAAGACCGTCCCAGCCATCTTCGATAGCGTTAGATGGGAATGTCTTAATCTCTGCACCTGGCTTCACTGAGAATGTAGAGAAGTCGTAGCCTGTGCAGCATACTGAATCCTCACCGAGCACGAGCTCTACGCCATTCTCCTTTGCCATCTTCTCAACGCCAAGAGCTACATCAAGCTTGTCCAACTCAACGATAGAATCACCAATGTTGCCGCCGTGAGCCTTCATGAATGTGTAAGTCATGCCACCGCAGAGGATGAGCTTGTCCACCTTGCCGAGCAAGTTCTCGATAATGCCAATCTTGGTGGAAACCTTTGAACCACCCATGATAGCTACAAATGGGCGCTTGATGTTGTTGAGCACATTGTCAACAGCCTGCACTTCCTTCTCCATGAGAAGACCCAGCATGACATCCTTCTTGTCGAAGTAGTCTGCAATAACAGCTGTAGAAGCGTGCTTGCGGTGAGCTGTACCAAAGGCGTCCATTACCCAGCAGTCAGCGTATGAAGCGAGCTTCTTGGCAAACTCTTTCTGGCTTGCCTTCATGGCCTTCTTTGCCTCTTCGTATTCAGGAGTGCCTTTCTCTACGCCTACTGGCTTTCCTTCCTCTTCAGGATAGTAGCGGAGGTTCTCAAGGAGAAGAACTTCACCTGGCTTCAATGCTGCAGCCTGTGCGTCTGCCTTCTGGCAATCCTCTGCGAACTGTACAGGAACACCAAGAGCCTCGCTGACAGCAGGAACAATCTGCTTCAGAGAGAGTTCTGGCTTTACCTTGCCTTTTGGCTTGCCCATGTGGGACATGATGATGAGAGCACCACCTTTTTCAAGGATGAGCTTGAGGGTGGGGACTGCACCACGGATACGAGTGTCGTCGGTGATGACACCATTCTGGATTGGCACATTGAAATCTACACGCACGATTGCCTTTTTACCGGCAAAATTGTACTCATTAATTGTCATAATACTTAGATTAAATGATTTGTTATTTATAAATGATGATTTGTTTCTTTGTCTTAATATTGTTCGTCCTTGTTCGGGAAGTTGCCTTCCTTGACGTCCTCTACATAGTGACCGATTGCATCAGTCATGATGGTGTTGAGGTCTGCATAGCGACGCAGGAATTTAGGAGAGAAGCCGCGGGTCATGCCCAGCATGTCTGCCACTACGAGAACCTGTCCGTCGCATGCGCCACCAGCACCGATGCCAATGACTGGGATATGGAGCTCGCTGGTCACTTGTGCAGCCAATGTGGCTGGAATCTTTTCCAGCACTACCGCAAAACAGCCTGCGTCTTCCAATGCATGTGCATCGCTGACAAGCTTCTTTGCCTCTGCCTCTTCTTTTGCGCGAACAGTATAAGTTCCAAACTTGTTGATGGCTTGAGGAGTCAAACCAAGGTGTCCACAGATTGGAATGCCTGCATCAAGAATTTTTCTCACTGCTGGAATAATTTCTACGCCTCCTTCCAGCTTGAGCGCGTCGCAATGCGTTTCTTTCATGATGCGTATGGCATTAGCCACTGCTTCTGCCTCATTCACTTGATAGGTGCCAAAAGGCATGTCGCAGATGACCAACGCACGTTTTACGCCACGTACCACGCTCTTTGCATGGTAAATCATCTGATCGAGTGTGATAGGGAGAGTAGTCCAGTTTCCTGCCATCACGTTGCTGGCTGAATCGCCAACAAGGATAACATCCATTCCTGCTGCATCTGTAATGCTTGCTGTTGTATAATCATATGATGTAAGCATGGCTATCTTTTTACCTTCTGCTTTCATCTGAATAAGCCTATGAGTAGTGACCTTGCGCTGGTCTTCAACTAAATATCCTGCCATTATTATACTTGTAAGTTTAAATTAAGTCCTAATAATGTGCAAATGTACTGATTATTCTTAAAACTCAAACAACAAACGTGCATTTATTTGACGTCCCGTCAAGTAATTTGGCACAGCGTATTGATGATTTGCTATGTCTGTAACCCAATAATAACTGTTCACGTTTGAGATGTCTAACACATTGAACACGTCAACCCCCATCCATATGTTACGAAATATGCGGCCAACCGGCGTGTGGTTATGGCGATTTTCATTGTTCAGCAGGCGATAGCTGATTCCCATATCGACACGCTTGTAGCTGGGCATACGGAAGACTTGCTTTTCACGTCCTGAATGAGGAGGACCGAAGGGCAGACCACCTGCATAGTGACCCTGTACGGTGACTTTCCATCTGTCTGTATTGGGGAAGTAATCGCTGAAGAACATCGAGAAATTCAAGCGCTGGTCTGTGGGACGCGGAACATACGCGCTGCCGCCAATCTTTTCCTCTGTCTTCATGATGCCCATGCTTACCCACGAATCAGTGCCTGGCACAAATTCTCCATATATCTTCATGTCAAGACCTGCAGCATATCCTTTTGCAATGTTTCCACCATAATATATCACACGTACATTATCTACATTGTATGGGATAAGATTGTTGAGGGCTTTGTAATAGGCCTCTGCCGTGAACTTGAAAGGTCTTAATCCTACACGGAACTTGTATTCCATTCCCAAGACAAAGTGAATGCTGCGCTGTGACTTGATGTCTTTCCTCAAAAATGCGGATGTGTTGCCATTTACTGTTAGTGTATCACGCATCTCCTTGTAAAAGGGTGTTTGATAATAAACGCCAGTGGAGAAACGGTATACCAGGTTCTCGTTGTTGGCTGGCGTGAAGGCTACAGTGGCTCGAGGCGAGAACAGTGTTTCGTTGTTCCAATCCCAATGCGTCAATCTGACACCATAGTTCAGCACGATGCTTCCGTCTTCAAATTCTTTTCTCCATGTATCCTGCAAGAAAAACTCGTAATGTTTTGATTTTTCTTTATTTACGGATGACATATTGTATATCAAATCGAGGCGGTCGGAGGAGTGGGGGAGTGAATAGCCTGCAGAATCCCTCATTTCCCATTCTTTCATGGTTTCATCCACTTTTTCCATCTTGATTAACGCGCCATATCGCAATTGATGGCTCGTGAAACGATGGTGTCCCACTACGCCTAGATTCATCATGCGCGCGTTTAATCGGTTTCTGGCATGTTCATGGTATGTGCCTATACCCAAACTTTCGTCGTCGCCTTCATTGTTCAGCCAATATTCGCCATTGATGTCATACGTCTCACGTTCTTGTGTCTTAAAGCCCGACCAGTTGAACGTCAATGAGTTCATTTTGTTGAAATGATGTGTCAATGACAATGCTCCGAAATAGGTGTAGAACTTATCACGTTCACTGCCATCAAAATACACTTTGAATTCCTTTACATCTTCGGAGGTTCCAAACTTTGTGGTTCGGGTTTTGGGCACGAATTTATAGTCATTCGTGGATATGACACCCATAGCGTCGAGGGTCCATCGCTGATTGGGGCTCCAACTGAGATAGGTTTGATAGTCAAAATCCCGTGGTTCATATTCGCCTTTAGTCTCCAAGGTTCCTAAGAGGTTCTTCATTGTCTTGTAACGGACTGCATGCGTCATGGAGAACTTCTCTGTTCCATAGCCAATGTATGCGCTGGCTCCCAACAAACTGGCACTCACGCTGCCTTCAAAACCTTGTGCCTTTTTGTATGTGATATCTAAGACGCTTGACATCTTTTCTCCATAACGCGCCTCAAAACCACCGGCTGAGAAGCCAATCTTTTCCACCATGTCTGGATTGATAATACTCAATCCTTCCTGCTGTCCGCTACGAATCAACAAAGGACGATAGACTTCTATGCCATTGATGTACACGGAGTTTTCATCAAAAGAACCACCTCTCACATTGTATTGAGAGGATAATTCATTGTGTGTGGAAACACCTGCTTGACTCGTTATCAGCCTTTCAACACCGCCGCCGCTTGCATTGCCCATGTGCTTCATGTCTTTCATGTTTACATCGGTCATTGTGCTGGTCTGCCTACGGATGTCGGTTACTTCCACTTCACCTAATTCATAACCTAAAGACGGCAACATTATGTTAAGTACAACGGAATCTACAGGGTTTTGCAAGAGGCGTTTTCTTGTCTCGTAGCCCAACATGGAGAAGACAACAACCATAGAGTCCGCACTTTGGCAAGAAAAGCGATATTCGCCTTTCAAGTTGCACATAGTTCCACATCCAGTTCCTTCAACACGGACTTGTGCTAATTCCAGCGGTGATTGCTTGTCATCGACAACTTTGCCTTTAATCACAACAGTTTGGGCATGGCTACTAACCATACCCAACAGCCACATCAATAATGTTGTTCTTATATATTTAAAAATGATATGTCTTGCCATTCACGTTCAATAGCCATCAATGCTGCTATTGTAATTGATAACGAAATATTCTTCAACATATTGTGCCACAAGTGGGTCATACTCGTATTTCTGTACTTATCTTCAAGTCTAATCATCTATTTGTAGTGTTCTTGTTTTCTTCATAAGTATATAGATTGGAGGATTGCTCCATGAAACGCACCTGAAGCAATAAACGCCACTGATTCAATAATTATATAATCACGATTATGTTAAATACCATTTTATTGCATTATTCACTTGCCTATTGCGACAGCGGCAGGACTGCTATTTTGTAAAACAGCATAACAGACCGCTGGAACGCATCATGATTTCGGGAATACTATTTCTTTAGATACTTTTCCCCTTTTACAAAGTAAATGCCAGGGAAAGATGGAAGATGGATTGGTTTTCCGTATTCAACAGTTGTATGGCCAACCAGAACTCCAGCAGCATTATATACGGGCACATTTTCTTCAGTGTTGGCAAACAGAGATGAAATCGCTGTTGCATCGCCACAGAATGTCAAAGTAATGGTACCGTCATGATGTTCTGTGATGTTTGTGAGCGGCTGGTTCATTTGATGAGGATAATCGCCTGTTTCTGTGAAGACATAGGCTTGTTCACCCGTTAGTTCTGTCACTTGCTTCGTGCCTGGATATAAATCTCCCATTGCGGAAAGAATATATTTCTCGAATGCTGCACTTGTATCGACAAATATATAAGAATCGAGTATCCCATCTGCAGGAATAATAGTCATGCGCTGATGTTTTGCTGCTGTATTGACCTGATTGCTGCTCCATAGGCTCTTATTATAGTCGATATGCGTCACCATCAATCCATGCGATTGATAGGTGTCATTCCCATTTCCCACTTTCATGTCCCAGCCTATATTCTGGCGATTTTCAATCACATAGTACTCGTCCTCATTTTCTGGATTGACAATCTTGTAGCCTTGTCCATCATTGGATGTGGGATATAGTGTGATTGTTTGAGAAGAACCTGGAGAAAGTGTTATCAATGGAGTCCAGCCCATAAAGTCACGTTCATAAGTTGTATAGTTGCAGGGATGGCGGCTTTCGTCACAATAGCAGCCCGAATCCATAATGTCCCAATAGTCCATTCCATATGCGTTATATTTAGTATCGTAGAAATCTGGGAGTCCCATTGCATGACTCATTTCATGTACAAATGCGCCAATGCCATCCGTTTTGCCGTTGTAGGTTTCATTGCAGCATGCATAGCATCCGAAAGAGACGCCTCCTTGAGAACCTCCGCTTTGCTGTTCTTGGGGCCACAGAGTATCTTCATCGTCATCGCCATTTTCTCCAGGGCCAGCATAGATGAAAAAGGCCATATCTACTGTCCCGTTATTGTCATTGTCAAAATCAGACCATACAATTTGTTCTGCGATAATTTTTGTAATGGCGTCATAATAAAAGGCTGATTTGTTTTTATCATCTCCTCTGGAATTGTTTGCTCCATAATATTCATAGTTGTTGTCAAGCGTGACAGGGCCAAGCACTACAAATTCAGGAGTGAAGCGACCTACACTTTGGTCGCGGAAATATTCACGAATGGCGCCATAGCTGCCTGCACCCTTATAATAAGAGCTTGCACCACCCTCTCCATTACAGAATTTATCATAAAAGGCAGCCACCTTTTTGGCATCTTCAGCCGTCGTGCACTCATTATTCACCGTTTCACCACTCCCATTGATGTGAGTTCCCAAGCCACTAATAAATCTTTTGTTCGGGAATTGCACCAAAATAACTGGAATTTTGGGGCTACCTTCAGGTTTCAATGGAGCATTAAATCTAGAACCAATTTTACGGCGAATGCCATCAGAAGCATTACTTGTAGATATTTCTTCTACAGGCACAACTGTCTTCGAACGTCCATGACGAGATTTTACTTTTGCTGATAACGATACAGACAAAAGAAAACAAGGCAAAAAGAGCAAGAGTTTGGGATTCATTATCATTGAATGTGATGGCTTTAAAATTCAAGCCTCGTGGTGAGACTTGTACAAAGGTAATCAACTTTTTCCATTCGGGCGCACTTCCGAGCATAGAAAATGACTTTAAAATTTGCCAAGCCTAAGATTTCTTTCTATTTTTGCAAGTTAAACGTTGATTGTTTATAGAGATAAGAACCCGTACATCATGACACCTTTCTTGAAACTTGTTGCTGAAGACCTGTACAGAAAACTGGATGGAAACTTCGAACATACAACTATCATCTTTCCCAATAAGCGTGCATCGTTATTCTTCAACGAGTATTTGTGGAGCAACGCACATGGACAAACGATGTGGACTCCTGAATATACAACAATCAGTGAGTTGTTCGCCTCATTGTCGGACGTGACTGTAGGTGATAGTATCTATTTGACAGTAAAACTTTGGGAAGTGTATCAGCAGATGATGCAACCCTCAAAGACCTTCGATCAACTCTATCCACTGATGGAAATGATGCTCAGCGATTTTCAGGATATCGATAGTAACATGGTGGAGCCAGAGAAACTATTTCTGAATATTGCAGATTGGAAAGAAATGACAGACTTCTCTTTTCTAGAGGAAGAACAACGAGAAGCCATCGAGGCTTTTTTTGGCAAGATTCTTGATAAGGAGAATCCTAACACTCCCATAAAAAGCCATTTCAATGCGTTGTGGTGCCAAATGGCAAACATATATAAAGCCTATCGCAAATCATTGCTAGAAGGGAACGACGGAATGACAATGGTGTATGAGGGTATGTTGAAACGGCAGGTGATAGAGGCCTTGTCAAAAGAAGATTCTGAAGAATTCAAGCGCGTGAATGACCGACTGCATGCTCAAACGTACGTCATGGTAGGCTTCAACGTGCTGAATAAAACAGAAATGGAACTATTTCGCCACATCAAGAAGCACCACAATGCCAAGTTTTATTGGGACTATGATATTTCTTATGCTAAGAATAATCGTCAGTCATCCATTCAGACCAAATATGAGGCCGGACAGTTTATTTTAGAGAACATCCGTGTATTGGGCAATGAGTTTGCTGGTCAGGACTTATTCAAAAATATGCAGTCCCCTAAGCAGATAGCCTTTATCCAATCACCCACAGACAATGCTCAGGCACGATTTATCCATACATGGCTCAAGGAACATCTAAAAGAAAACGAACCATTGAGGGAAACCGCTGTGATTTTGTGCGATGAGAAACTTTTGCAACCTGTTCTGCATAGCATTGGTGATGTGTCTTCTATGAATGTCACCATGGGGTATCCCCTATCCGCCACACCTGCATATTCGCTGATTCAAGTATTGTTGGATTTGCAAGTGCATGGACGCACTCAAACGGGCACATGGTGTTACAAGCAGGTGGCTGCTGTCTTGAAGCACGCTCTGATTCAAAAGCTTTCTGGTGTTCAGAGTCGTGAAAAACTCCAAATACTTGCAAAATACAATGTAATATTTCCTGGCAACGAGTTGTTTGAAGATGACGTTACAATGAAGAAGATTTTCTCATCTGTCTCAGGTAAAGAACTGACAGCCTACTTGTCTGAAATTATTTCTATGGTGGGATGTTGCTATCAAAAGGAACGAGATTACAATGACCAAACGTTGCAATTGTACAAGGAAAGCCTCTTCATGACATACACGATTATCAATCGTTTCCATACTTTGCAAGAAAGTCATGCCACGATACAGAACCTCAACAATGAGATGCTGTCAAGGCTTATCCTCCAAATGATGGAGCAAGCCACAATTCCTTTCCATGGCGAGCCTGCCATAGGCTTGCAAGTGATGGGATTGCTTGAAACTCGTAACTTGGATTTCAAAAATGTCATTATGCTATCTGTCAACGAAGGTCAACTGCCTAAAAGCGACAAGCGGGCTTCTCTGATTCCATACACGCTTCGTGCTGCTTTTGGCATGACAACTATTGAGAAGGAAGTTAGCCTCTATGCATATTATTATTATCGTCTTATTCAACGGGCTGAGCACATTACCCTACTCTACAACTCTAGTACAGAAGGAGGTAAAAAAGGTGAGATGTCACGCTTTATGCTACAGACGCTGGCTGAAAAGAATGAACTTTTCGGACCTTTACAGGAGATTGAACTCAAATCTTTCACTTCGACAAGTGAGGCAATGCCTAATGCCAACATCTGCGTGAAGAAAGACGAACATGTTATGGCTGCATTAATGGAACGGTTTAATCAAGATCAAATTCTTTCACCATCAGCCATCAACACCTATATGAAGTGCCCTCTTATGTTTTACCTCAATTATGTGGCTGGACTTCGTCCCAAGGACGAGGTCTCAGATGATATTGACCGCCCATTGTTCGGTACCATCTTCCACGACACGATGCACCACCTCTACATGCCATGGGAGGGTAAACCGTTTCCTAGCCAAGAGGTTAGACGCATTGCTGCCAATGAAACATCCATCCTTCAAGCACTCAACAATGCCTTTGCCACAAATCTCTTCCATTATCCTGCGACAGACAAGGATGGAAACACCATTAATTATGGAATGGCGGGAGGACGTAAACTTCTGCTGAATGGAACACAGCTCATCAATCGGCACGTCATTAAAGAATTCGTTCTAAACCAGCTTGATGCTGATGCGCTAATGGCAGAAGAATTGGAACAAGAAGGAGGGTATTGGCAGATTATTAGCCAAGAACAAAAATACACAACAAAATTCCATCTTGCATCTCTCAATAGTTTTGGAAATGGCGATGGAACCCAAGATGAGTCCCAGATGTCAAGCCGAGTCCAGCTTTTGTCTAAACTCTCAAGCCACGAGTTGCTCTTGGGCGGATATATTGATAGACTTGATTTATTGGCATCGCCATCAAGAGACTTAATCCGTATCGTTGACTACAAAACCAGCAGTAAAGCTCATGCGGCTAAAACATTGGATGAACTCTTCAATCCTCAGAAATGTGCGGGCAATTATCATCTGATGCAAGCATTCTATTATTGCTGGGTGCTGACTGCAGAAGGTGCTCCATATGAGCATGACGCAGTGGTGCCAGCCTTGATGTATTGCGCCAAAGATTATGGAGACAATTATTCTGGTATTCTAAAACTGGCTCAATCCAGTGACACGAAAAAAGAAACCATCGAAAATTTCAAGCAAGAATATGGGGAAGGGTTCTATGCGATGCTTTCTCAAAAGATTAAAGAAATATTTACACCATATATCAACGAAAGCACCCCCAATGGTGTTTTTTGTCAATGTGAAGACGAACAGAATTGCGCTTTTTGCGATTTCCTCACCTTCTGCCGACGCCACCCACAAAAAAATCAATAGCACATCTCATATACATGGAAAAATTTGAAATCAATATACTTGGATGCGGAGCCGCTCTTCCCACTCCTCGCCGGCTTGGCTCTGCACAAGTGGTCAACATACGCGAGAAACTCTTCATGCTGGATTGTGCTGAGGGCGCACAGATGGCATTGCGTCGTACGCACCTCCACTTCTCGCATCTGCAAGCTATCTTTCTCACACATCTGCATGGAGACCATGTTTTTGGCCTTCTTGGACTGCTTTCCACCTTTGGATTGTTAGGACGTATTCAAGACCTTCATGTGTATGGGCCAAGTGATTTACAATGCGTGTTTCAACCTCAAATAGACTACTTTTGCAATGATTCACCATACAAAATTATTCTTCATGAGATAGATACAAAGACATCTCAAGTCGTCTATGAGGACCGTTCCGTACAAATATCCACTCTGCCGCTATCCCATCGTATTCCATGTTGTGGCTATCTCTTCAAAGAGAAACCCACTCCACGACATATTCGCCGTGACATGATTGATTTCTACCATATCCCCATCTCTCAAATCAATAATATCAAGGCAGGAATGGATTGGACACTCGATGATGGAACCATCATTCCCAATGACAGACTCACTACCCCATCTGCCCCGGTCCGCTCCTATGCCTATTGTACTGACACTATTTACCGTCCATCCATTTCTGAACAGATTCAAGGTTGCACCTGCCTCTATCACGAAGCGACTTTTGCCCAAGAGCATGCACTACTTGCCAAGAAGACCTATCATAGCACCGCAGCACAAGCCGCACAAATTGCACAGGTCGCTCAAGTGCAACAGCTCATCCTTGGACACTTTTCTTCGCGGTATCTAACCGAAGACCAACTCCTGCAAGAAGCTCGGCAAATATTTCCGAATACAACCCTTGCTGAAGACGGACGGAAAATTATATTATAAACACACTCTTTTTCGCAGATTGGCAGCGTTGTTTTGTGTGCATTGTTCTCTTCTGAAAACCAATTGCTGTAAATTACAAATTCACTTCTTTTAATCTTACTTTTCGACAGAACTGGAAATAGTAGCAGAGACCAGCAGTGGTAAGACCAAATGGAAAGGACCACCAGACTCCCGCAGCCCCCATGTGAAGCGTGAATGCAAAAATGTAAGCCAGCGGAATGCTGACGATGACATATGCAATAACAGCGTAAATCATCATGGCTTTGACAGATTCAATGGCACGCAGGGCATTTGCATAAATGATTTGCATGCAATCTCCTATTTGATAACAGATGAAAGCAGGTATGAAGGATAGGAAAAGGAGTGTCACCTCGTGGCTTGTAGTGAAGATGTGGGCAATAGGATGACTCAATAAGCAAATGATGCTAACAAGTACTGCGTCTATTCCGCATGACAGGAAGAGTGCAGCTTTAGCCGTGCGCCGCACCTCGTCCCATTTCCCAACACCACGATAATGTGCGATGCGAATAGCTGCAGCCGCTCCAATCCCATATACAACCATGAATGCAAGCTGGCACACAGTTCCCATCACTTGATGAGCTGCCAATGCGGCTGCGCCAATCCAGCCCATAAAGAGCGCGCTAACGTTGAAAGAACAGGCTTCTAGACACAATTGAATAGAAATGGGAAATCCTAATTTGATGAGTTGCCAGGAGATAGCAGAAGGTTTGCCGGCAAGACTTGATAGACTACAATCAATGGTTCGCGGATTCCATTTCTTCATGGCTAATGCCATTGCAAGTGGCATGAGAGCTCGGGAGATGAGCGTAGATAATCCTGCTCCAAGAAGTCCCCAATTAAACGTGAATATAAGCACGTAGTTCAGAAGAATATTGACGATGTTGCTGCCAATCATCACCCACATCGCTATTTGGGTATTGCCCAGAGCGTCAGAGAATTGCTTCATGGAGTTGAAGAGTGCCATAAAAGGCAATGACAATAGCAGGACAATAAAGTAAGGGCGTATAAGAGGAAGCAATTCTTGGGGTTGTCCAAGAGCATCAATATTGAGATATAAGACGAAGAGGATACAAACGACGACAATGCTGGCCAGCAGATTCACCACATTGCTCTCATGAAGTGTCCTCGCAACCCTGTTGTATTTTCCTTGAGTGTATAAAGCTCCAACAATAGGAGTCGTAGCGTATGAAATGCCCAAAAGAAAAAAGATGAACAGGTTGAATACATTGTTAACAAAGCCTGCTGCAGATAGTTCAGGCGTACCGTATTGCCCCACCATGATAGTGTCCGCCCATCCTTGCAAAATGCCTCCCAGCTGGGCAATAATGATAGGGATGGCCAAAAGCAGGATGGCCATCTCGCGTGAAGGACGCTTTTTAGGCATGGGAAGTGACATGTTTAACGTTGTTGAAGCTCTCCCTTAGCCAAGTGACTGAAGTCATAGTACCACCAATACGTGTCGCCAAATTCACGATGGGTCTTATTGATGCGTTCTATTTGATTGGGCCATTCGTTCTTGAGTTCTTTGTATGCATTGAAGCGCTTTATAACCTCTTGGTCTGTTACGGTCGTAAGGGAATCGTGATGCACCACGATGAGCCCTTTTGCTGCAGCCGCAGGTTCTCCTATCAACAGAAGTGCCTCCTTGTATGCCTTGGGCAATTGTGCATTCTCTCCATCAATGCTGTCGTTCTGCAAATAGTATTGTTCCAGTTTCTTGCAGAAAGTATTCAGTTTCTTGTCAAGCAAAAGGCTACACAGATAATAATCTACGGTGTGCTGATTCCAAATGGAATCATTCAATACGAGGTTGTAGAATCGGTCTGTGCTATGGACGCTTGGCCCACAGAGAGCCCCAAGATGGAAACAGATGTTTTGTGGGCTGAACCGATAGGTGGGGATTGTGTCTGTCACATCAAGCAATCCTTTTGAGCCATCATATTGAGGATACTCAAAAATGCGTTCCGGCAGCTGATTCATCTTTGAGAGGGCATACATACGCAGTTGCGTAAGTCGGGCGCTCGTGCGCAGTGAGGTCTCTCCTACTCTTGCAGCTCCTTCATAGTCTTTCTCCATGATGAGTCGTTCCGCTTTCAGTTCATAGTGATAGACATCTGTTGATGTAGGAATCCATCCCACTATCAGCATGAGTACAAACATGATAATAAAATCCGGGAATATCTGGGATTTTACAGAGGTGACAGCATCATTGCTAGATGAATGAATGGTGCGGACAACTATCACCAATGCTACATACATAATGATAATCAGAGGGGCAATCCATACCCATGGGCCAAAAGAAAAATGCTGGATAGTATCTCGGTCAATATCCGTAAGAATCGCCAAGAGTAAAGCGGATGGGATATAGGACAATGCATGCCTGTTGGCAGGCAGCTGCGACAACTTGCTTACTGCCCACTGCACGAGTTGTAAAATCGCAGTGATGATAATAGCTCCCATCAGCAGATGGTATCTATTCAGTCCTTTAGAATAGACATATTCTGCCTCTGCTAAGATTTCACCTTGCAAGCAGAACAAGTAGAAGAAGGAAAAAAGCATAAACAGAATTCCGCAGGAATATCGGATGATTCCTGCGGTATTCTGTTGGGATGGACGATAATGTTTCACTCTTTATTCAGCATTTTTTCTGAGAACAACGGCTGAACGTGCTGGGATGTATAGCATCAGCCAGCCTTTACCGTCTTTCTCGTAGATTGGGTCATAATTTGTAAAGTGACGCACCGAGTCGTCAGCAAGGTCATTGCCGCCATATAGTTTGCTGTCTGTGTTGAGCACCACATCATAACTACCTTGCGGAACAATGAAACCATAATCTGTGTAAGACCTATTTGGAGAGAAATTGAATACAAATAACAGGTCTCCGCGTGAGAAAGCAAGAATTTGGTCTCCATCGTTGTGCCATACCTCTTTAACAGGTGTCTTTTGGAAGTTCTTCTCTGTTTTGATAACATTGAGCATCGCTTCGTCGAAATCTCCTAAGTAGTGGTAGCACAACTCTTTATTGTCAACAAGATTCCATTGCCTTCGAGCATATTTATACCCCCATCCGTTACCTTCTCGTGGAAAGTCAATCCATTCGGGATGTCCAAACTCGTTGCCCATGAAGTTGAGGTATCCTCCGTTGATGGTTGAGGCTGTCAACAGACGAATCATCTTGTGAAGCGCTATACCACGATTGACCATAAAGTTCTCATCACCTATCTTGAAGTGCCAGTACATATCTGCATCAATAAGACGGAATACGATTGTCTTGTCACCTACAAGCGCCTGGTCATGGCTTTCTGCGTATGAGATGGTCTTCTCGTCTTGGCGACGGTTTGTGGTTTCCCAAAACATGGAAGAGGGTTTCCAATCCTCATCTTTGAGTTCCTTAATGGTCTTAATCCAATAATCTGGAATATTCATCGCCATGCGGTAGTCAAAGCCATATCCACCATCTTTGAAAGGCGCAGCCAAGCCTGGCATTCCTGATACTTCTTCCGCGATAGTGATAGCCTTGGGATTGACCTCATGAATAAGCAGATTGGCTAGTGTAAGATAAGCAATGGCTTCATCATCTTCATGCCCATTATAGTAGTCTTCATATCCTCCAAATGACTCACCAAGTCCGTGGCTATAGTAAAGCATTGAAGTAACGCCATCGAAACGGAATCCATCAAACTTGAACTCTTCAAGCCAATACTTGCAGTTGGAAAGCAGGTAGTGGATAACCTCATTTTTGCCATAGTCGAAACAGAGGGAATCCCATGCAGGATGCTCACGGCGTCCTCCTTGCATGAAGAATTGGCACCTATCACCTGCAAAGTTGCCAAGTCCCTCTATCTCGTTCTTCACGGCATGAGAGTGCACAATGTCCATGATGACAGAAATGCCCATCTCATGCGCTGTGTCAATAAGTTCCTTCAGTTCCTCTGGTGTACCGAAACGGCTAGAGGGTGCAAAGAAGTTGCTGACATGGTAGCCAAACGAGCCATAATAAGGATGCTCTGCAATGGCCATCACTTGGATCGCATTGTAGCCATCCTTCTTGATTCGGGGGAGTACGTTCTCCTTAAATTCAATATAGGTGCCCACCTTCTCTGCATCTTGAGCCATGCCGATATGGCATTCATAAATCAGCAGAGGATTGGTATCTGGCTTAAAGTTTTTCTTTTTGAATTCGTAGGTTTGAGCTGGTGCCCATACTTGCGCAGAGAAGATATTGGTGTTAGGATCCTGTACCACGCGGGTCGCATAAGTAGGAATCCTCTCCCCCTCTCCACCGCACCACTTCACTTTCAGTTTATAGAGGTCTCCATGGTGCATCTGGCTGGCTTTAAGTTTGATTTCCCAATTGCCGTTGTCAATGCGGGTCATCTTATATTCCTCCTGTTCTTGCCAGCCATTAAAGTCACCTATGAGGTAAATCTCAGTGGCATTAGGTGCCCACTCGCGCAGCACCCATCCTCTAGAGGTCTTGTGAAGACCGAAATACAAGTGGCCACTGGCAAAATCTGACAGAGACTGTTTTCCGCCATTTGTCAGTTCGTTCAATTTGTAGAGCACGTGGTCATGACGACCACGGATAGCATCCTCGAATGGTTCAAGCCAAGGATCATTCTTTACAATCCCAATGTGCTTCACGGGAGCCGGTTTCTTTCCCGGCTTAGGGGATTTTGTTGTAGTCATGGTGTCTAAGCTTTTATTTTAAAGATTACTTTCTGGATTTCCTCCGTGTCTGCAATGCAAGGAGCATGTCCGTCTTGTGGGAAGAAAATGACAAACTCGCCCGGACAAACCTTGATGTATTTCTCTGCAGGACCATCATAGAAACTGATGTCCTTCACGGTGTCATAATCAGATTCAGACAAATTTCGTCGAGGGGTAAAGCCCATAGTCTCAGCACATGAAAGTGGAATTTGGATGTCAATCATTTCATTATGCGTCTCGATGCGTGCGGCATCTTTTGTCTTCCCCTTGGTGATGCTGTAGTTGACAAACAGGTCTTTTCCTTCAATGATTTCCTTGCCTGGCTCGTGTGCTGAAAGGTTGTGGCTATGCAAGTAGTCTGCCACTTTAGGAAATAGCGGATGAAGTGCCACATACTTGTCAAAGTTTTCGAGTGTGTCTAAAATCATAATTGCTGATTATTTAAGGTAGATTATTAATTAGTTAATTTCCGCTTGTTGTATTTCGTGCAACATGGAATCATGCAGCAGCCCATTGGTGGCAACCACCTGTCTTCCGCTCTCCCATTGTTCATCTGCTCCCCTGTGGTCGGAAATCCTTCCTCCTGCTTCCATGAGGATACATGCACCGGCTGCCACATCCCAAGGTTGAATGAAAGATTCAATATAGACGTCAATCTTCCCTGATGCCACGTAACAGAGTTCAGCCTCTGCACTTCCGTTGCTGCGGATGCTGGCGCAATGTCCATAGAGGCTGCCTGTCAGGTTGAGACAGAACGGCCTCCATGCATCTGCGTTGTATGGGTATCCAATCATCACCAAGGCCTCGTCTGGATTTGAAACTGCTGAAACATGTATGGGATGTCCATTGAGGAACGCTCCTTTGCCCTTTGTTGCAGAATAAAGTTCCTTGCGTGTCACCTCATACACAACACCAAGCAACAGGTCGGTTTTGTTGCGCAGAGCTATGCAGACACAATATGGCGCCAGGTCGTGGATGAAATTTGTTGTGCCATCCAGAGGGTCAACCACCCAAAACAATTCAGTGTCATCATTCTTTTGTTCCGTGGTCTTTTCCTCTGTGATAAAGCCTGCTTCTGGCAATAAAGCCTTGAGGCGGGCGACAATCATCTTTTCGCATTCCTTGTCCACATAACTCACATAATCATGACTCTGCTTTAATTCCACTCTGCTCAAATCAAAGCACTCTCGCTGTTTCGCGATATAAGCACCTGCCTCTATCGCCAACAGCTTTACCTCTTCCAGAATCAGGTCCACATCCATAGCTCTATCAACGTATTGCGTAAGCTTCATGTTCATAGCCACCCTGTTGGTAGTCCGTCATTTTCCCATCAGCTTGCCACGATTATAGATGCCTTTGCGCAGCACTGTTCCGTTGCGGTCTTTCTCCACAAAGGAACCATCTTTCTGGTCATTGAAGAAAGAGCCTTCAAAGCGGGTACCGTCAGCAGATTCCTCCACGCCCTTACCGTTCTTCATGCCGTCTTTGAAATGGCCCTTGAATTTTGTGCCGTCTGACAAGCGAAGCACACCTTCACCATTCATTTCACCACCAGCCCATTCGCCATCATACACATCACCGTTTGCTCCGGTAAACTTGCCACGTCCATGTTCTTTGTCTTCGGTCCAGTAGCCCTCGTACTTGGAACCGTCGGGCCAAGTATAAGTGCCAAAGCCATCCATCAAGCCATTTTTGAACTGTCCCACATATTTCCGTTTGTCTGTATAGGTGAAGATGCCCTGTCCCGTACGCTCTCCGTTCAGGTAGTCACCCTCATACACATCGCCATTGCGGAACTTGTAGATACCTCTTCCATGCATCATGTCATCCTTCCAGCCACCAGTATAAACATCGCCATTGGCGTATGTGTATTTGCCATGCCCATTGCGCATGTCATTGTCCATGTCGCCTTCGTAGATAGATCCGTCGCGCCAGTCAAATACACCTTTGCCTGACTTCTTGTCATCCTTCCAGCTGCCTTCGTAATAGATGCCATTGGCCCAAGTGTAGCGGCCTTTGCCATTACGCTTGTCCTCCAACCATTCGCCGGTGTACTTGTCGCCATTGTAGTAATACATGGTGCCCAGTCCCTGCTGGTAATCAATGTACCACAAACCATCATATTTGTTGTTGTTGGCAAAATAATAAGTGCCATGACCGTGCTGATGGTCCTGGTGCCAGTTGCCTTCATATTTCTCGCCATCGGTGAAAGTGTACACGCCGTGCCCCTGGCGCTTTCCCTTCACGTACTCTCCTTCATACGTGTCGCCAGTCTTAAATGTCGTCTTTCCTTTTCCGTGAGGCTTTCCTCCCTCCAGTTCTCCATAATAGGTAGCCTTGTCTTTGGGGAAAATGTAGTTGCCAATCACAACTTTCTGCGCCATAAGCGATGTTGAGCCGTACAACACCATCATTCCCGCTATCACATATTTGGTAATATTCATATCTTAATCAATTCTTTTTTATATCTGTAAAAACTGCTATATGCAAAGAAACAACTTTTTTTCCAAACCTCAACCATTCATTAAGTTTTATTATCATTTCAAGCAAAAAAAAGCAACTTTTCTTTATCTAATAGAACTCTTTTCTTCTCTTTTGTTTCTGTTTTATTTCGCTCCGTGATGGTAGGAAAAACACAATCTTGTTCGCCTCTACGTGCGCACCCTGCGCTAGTATAATCACGCACCTTGCGCATAAAAAAACGTGCACCCTGCGCTTTTGATGATGCGCAAGGTACACGTTTATAGGATATGCGAGTTGTGTAGAGAACTGGCGTTGTTCACTGGTCAAACTTGACAGAAGACACTTTCTCAAGCCGGGCTTTCAAACGGGGCATCGCGTCTTTGCGGATGCGTAGCGTCATGGCGCAGTCATTATCAAAGGTTTGGGAGACAATCTGTGGTTCCTCCTCTTTCACAATACGCATCACATCATTCATGAAAGGATATTCAAAAAAGAAAGAAATCTCCTGATCCACAGTTTTCTCAACGATTTCAGCAGCGGCAATCGCTTCAGCAGCAGCCAGGCGGTAAGCAACAATCAGTCCAGATGTTCCCAACTTCACACCACCGAAATAGCGGACCACAATGATGAGGATATCGGTAAGCTCATTGGAGTTAATCTGTCCAAGGATGGGCTTGCCTGCTGTGCCAGAAGGCTCACCGTTATCGTTTGCGCGAAACTCTGTTCGCTCGGCTCCTAACATATAGGCATAGCATACATGACGGGCATCATAATACTTCTTCTGATGCTCCGTCACCAAGCGCTTCACGTCCTCTACGGAACAAACAGGAAAAGCGAAGGCAAGAAACTTGCTCCGCTTTTCCGTATAGATTCCCTCCGATGGGCTTGATATGGTCCGGAAGGTGTCCATTAACTCAGTTTGTGGATGATAAGGCCTGAACGCAACTTGGGCTCAAACCATGTAGCCTTAGGAGGCATGATGTTGCCAGAATCGGCAATATCCATGATCTGCTTCATCGTAACAGGATAGAGCGCCAAGGCTGTCTTCATCTCGCCACTATCCACACGGCGCTTCAGTTCGCCAAGGCCACGCAGTCCACCCACGAAGTCAATGCGTTTGTCACGACGCAAGTCCTTGATGCCAAGGATTTCATCCAGAATCAGCTTGGATGAGATGCTGACGTCAAGCACCCCAATAGGGTCATTCTCGTCGTATGTGCCAGGCTTGGCTTTGAGCGAGTACCACTCCCCTTCCAGATACAGCGAGAACTCGTGCAGTTCCTTCGCACGGTACTCTGCGGCGCCCATGTTTTTCACAACGAAGTTCTTCTCCAGCGCTTTGATAAACTCCTCTGGCGTGAGCCCGTTGAGGTCTTTAATCACGCGGTTGTAGTCGAGAATTGTCAACTGGCTTGCGGGGAAACATACAGCCATGAAGTAGTTGTACTCCTCGTCGCCACGATGATTCGGATTCTGCTTGGCCTTCTCTGCACCCACGAGAGCTGCGGCAGCACTGCGGTGGTGGCCATCTGCAATATAAAGGTTGGGCATCTTGGCAAAACGCTCTGTAATCACCTTGATGTCCTCATCGTCGCTTACCACCCACAGCTTGTGTCCGAAGCCGTCGATAGGAGCTACAAAATCATATTCAGGAGTAGTCTTTGCATATTTCTCTATAAGCTGCAGAAGCACTTCATCGTCTGGGTATGCAAAGAATACAGGCTCAATGTTGGCATCGTTCACACGCACATGCTTCATGCGGTCCTCTTCCTTATCTGCACGGGTCAGCTCATGCTTTTTAATCACGCCTGTCTGGTAATCGCCGCTGTATGCGCCAACCACGATGCCATACTGCGTCTTCTCCTTGCCGCCATTAGCAGGCAGGCAAGAAGTTTGTGCATAAATATAGTATTGCTCCTTCTCGTCCTGCACAAGCCACCCATTCTTCTGGAACTTGGCGAACTGACGAGCTGCCTCCTCATACACACGAGGGTCATACTCGCTCGTTCCAGGCTCGAAGTTAATTTCTGGTTTGATAATGTGATAGAGTGACTTCTCATTGTCACCAGCCTCCGCACGAGCCTCTTCTGAATCGAGCACATCATAGGGGCGGCTCTCTACTTGCTCCACCAACTCCTTCGGTGGACGCACTCCTTTGAAAGGTTTTACAATAGCCATAGATATGAATGATTTATAAATTTACAATCAGTTTTTGTAAATGTTTGCCCTTATTATTTAGCGACGACAAAGTTAAGGCTTTCCTTCGACATAGCCACATGAAACGAAATATTTTTCCACATTTCGTCTTTTTCCATCGTAGAACCATCCCGTCTTGTCCTCAAATTGTCAAAAAGCGTAGAATCAGTAGGACGTAAACAAAAAAATGTCTTACCTTTGTATTTTGAATACAATTACGAATAGCAAATGCGTATAGATATCATTACAGTTTTGCCCGAACTCATCGAACCTTTCACACAAGAAAGCATCCTTGGCAGAGCACAGAAGAAAGGACTTGCAGAGATTCATGTCCACAACCTCCGTGATTACACCACCGATAAGCACCGGCGCGTGGATGACTACCCGTTTGGAGGCGCGGCAGGCATGCTCATTCAGTGCCAACCCCTAGACGCCTGCATCGCCGCATTGAAGGCAGAACGTCACTATGACGAAATTATCTTCACAGCCCCCGATGGTGAACAATTCAATCAGCCCATGGCCAATGAATTGTCTCTAAAAGAGAACATCATCATCATCTGCGGACACTACAAAGGCATTGACTACCGCATCCGTGAGCATCTCATCACCCGTGAGGTCTCTATTGGTGACTATGTGCTGACAGGAGGAGAATTGGCTGCAGCCGTGATGGCAGATTCCATCGTCCGAGTCATTCCTGGTGTGATTGGTGATGTCGAGAGTGCACTCTCGGACTCTTTCCAAGACAACTTGCTCGAGCCCCCAGTCTATACACGACCCGCAGAATACCATCCTGTGGACAATCCGGAAGAGACATGGACTGTGCCAGAAATACTCCTCTCGGGGCATGAGGCAAAAATCAAGGAGTGGGAATACGAACAGGCATTAGCAAGAACCCAAAAGCTCAGACCCGACCTCTTGGATAATTGATGCTATATGATGTGCTTTCATTCCCAAATCCGCTATCTCATCTTATTGTCTTATAAATAATAATTAATAGACTGGAATAAAGAGAGTTAAAGAAGCAAAGAAGGCACCAACAACACAGACTCCTCCCCATCCTGCCATGCTCCAGCCGAGCCCTGAGCATAAAGTGCCCAAACTGCCACCGATGAAGAAAGTCCGTAGCTTTGCCCACGGAACAACAAAAAAAATTAAATCATGGCAAACTTTACAATTGAAAAACTTCCAGCCGACCAAGGCATGCGCCTGGTCCTCGACATACTCAAAGCCAAGTATGTAGCCGAAAGAATGGAAGGAGGAAACACTTCTTGTAATGTTTATCTCTGTAGTGGAGTATATCATTACTCTTATCACGGCAAGCCTTACTACTACTCTAACGAAAGAGTTTTAGAACTTCAGCAGATCGTTACTGAGGTTGGCGCTATGCTTATGCAAACCAAAATCGTTCAAGAATCGCAAACTGCGTGCGAGTACCCTCTATGTTATGGTGAAGATATGGTAAGCAAGTTTAAAGTGTTGGGTAAGGTAATCAAACTTCCTTATTTGTTTGTCAACGTGTTAGGCAAAACAGAACGGTGGCAAAAGATGCACTTGACAGACAAACGTGAGGTCAGGTATTACAACCAGTTCACAGACGATGAACTATCTATGATTAACGATGGCAT
>AUXO010167044.1_pt1 | contig 27246 bp, 23 predicted proteins | sample 768731 | NCBI WGS metagenome assembly AUXO01 (sample SAMN02715735, study PRJNA202380) | gut metagenome | biome: sheep rumen | host: Ovis aries | place: New Zealand: Palmerston North
GACGAAATCCTGCCCAAATGGAACTATCTTGTCAAATGCAACTGATGACATATGAACTGTACCAAGTTATTTTTTAACGATTACTTAAGAAATGAAAAATAAATTGAATACTAACAGAATAATTGATGAATCCATCTTTTAATTTTAATAAAGAAAGGTGTCTTCACTGTATGCATGTTATCTGGTAGAGTGGCACAAAGAGAGATGGTGATATTATCGTATCCACCAGCTTTTAAAGCCAAATTCAGCAATTGATCACGACAACAATCAAGCTTGTCATAATATTGATACATTATAGTCTCTATTTCTTTGTCTTTACAATACCCACATAAACCATCTGAACAAGACAAGAAAATATCTCCTGGTCTAATTTCGTATGAAAGAATATCTGGTTCACATGCTGTTTCAACATCACCTAAGCATCGAGTAATGATATTGTTATCTGGATGAGTAAAAGCCTCCTCAGATGTGATTGTCCCTTCATCAATCAAATCTTGAACGTATGAATGATCTTTGGTAAGCTGTTTTAGTCCTTTCTCAGGATTAAATCTATAGCAGCGACTATCTCCACACCATGCTATATAGGCTTGTTTTTCCAATATCCATACAATGACTATGGTAGTACCCATCCCTTCTGTTTCATTGTGTTGCTGCCCATGCTGGATAATCGCCTGATGGGCATCAAGAATTGTCGATCGAATATAGTTTTGAATCACCTCCGACGACAATTTCATTTCCTTTAACTTTTCATCAGTAAAATGCCCCTTTATTGTTTCAACAGCAATAGCAGCTGCAACTTCCCCAGCATTTGCACCTCCCATGCCATCAACAAGAACAGATAAAGCACCTAAAGATGATAATTCAATATATTTCCCGCAGGATGATGGTTGCCAGTCTTGATTACTCAGAGAGGGGCAGATGGCAACAGCATCCTCGTTGTTTTCTCTTTCAAGACCAACATCAGTAAGAGAAGATAGATAGATATTCATAAATATTTATCTTTTTATAATAGGAAATTCAGGCATTTTTGGTTTCTTGCGAATTTTAACCTGTTCTTTTTGTGTTACTGATTTATTTCGTGAAGGCTTTGTCTTCGTGTATTCCACTTCAAAAGGAAAAGATGCTGGAGGGCAATCCTTTTCAAAAATATTCACAAAAATATTATTAACACCTTCTTTAAGAGACATTACTTCACATTTAAAACGTGTTTCGGACTGTTTTGTGACATTGTAATTCAAAGAATCTGTTTTCAATGCTACTTCTCTTGAATAATCCATATCTCCTAAATTCCTTTCAGCATTAATATCGAAAGTAAAAGTAACCGTTCCATTTTTAATAGATGTTTCTGCATCATTCACATCAACATTGAAATATTTATAATGCCATGCCTTTACCTTGAAATCAATAATTGGTGACTGAAACTTATCATAGACCATTTGAATAGGATATACTATTTCGTTACGTTCATCACCATACATTTCATCAGGAAGTGAATCAGGAATAGTAAGTACACAATTATAAACCACAAAATTCCCATAGTCTGTATCCTTTGCACTTTTTGATGTCAAATCCACATCACAACCAGAATCAGATAGAATAGATAGACTCGTTTTATATGCGGAAATATAAGTGGGGAAATCTATACGCATCTGGGTTTCATATTTATAATGTCGAAATGGAATGTCTTCACCCTTATTAATGGTGATTTTAAAATAATCATTTTTTTGGACACAAAGCATACCATATTTACCACCCAACTTCACAAAAGCTTTATTATCAAAATGTGTACTCACTTGTTCAAACTGCGGTGGCAGGATTTCATCACCATTCTTCCAATCAAGACCATACTTACCTTTGTTTTCAATTGGATGTAGATGAGACGAAAGTGTTCTGGGAACAACAGAATTATGTTTGTAAATGTAATCACCTTCAGGCTTTTTAATTCGAGTCGGACGAAGAGCTTTATCAAACTCTATTGTAATTACATCTTTTTTGCCACAATTAGCTGTTATAATTAATACATCATTATCTGGTATTATAATATTACCTTCCACTTTCGCTTGGTTTTTTTTCGGATTAATCTCACCTCCTTTTATAAGAACAGGAGTCAATTGTTTGTCTAAACCATTAAACTGATAAACTCTATGATCTGCCACAATAAAACCAATGTTTTCATCATTGATAGAGGAAATAAATTCCAAATCCTTTGTTTTAATTTCTTCACCATTGCAAGAAAAAGTAACCTCTTCATTATTTTTATTCAAAAGAAGATGATAAGGGTCTTTAGGTTCATTTGGTTTTTTCTGATTTGCATAACCAATGCAAGAAGCATAACCATTAATAAAAGGATATGCTTTTTGAAAAATTTTGTTAATTGCAAGATTACCTTCTGTATCAAGAAATTGGGAAAAGCCTAAACTATTTAAAACAACCAAATGTCCATAATGAAAATATGGATCACCATCAAGTACACTATAACTTTCATTTATATTTATAAAATCTCCTTTCTCATTAAAAAAACCCTTTATTTCAGAACTTTGCCTCTTTGTAACAACTCCATAACTATCTGAATACGGATTAATATTATCATTGGTAGAATTCAATCTTCTACCATCAAAAGTCCAAAGAATCTTTTGTTGAAGAGAATCCGTCATTATTAAATCTGTCCCATTTAACATTTGAATGTTATCATACACTGGAGGAATTAACCATTTTGCAATTTGCGCACTCATGTTGTAAGCCAACATGAAAGTCATAAAAAAAATAAGATTACGTTTCATTATATTATTTTATTATGTTATTAAATATCATTTCTTTTTTTATTTTTATTGTTTTTGATTTCATTCAATGAAGATATAATATTATTTGTCAATGCTGAGTCAAGTAATATTTCTTTTTTATCAATTGCTGTTTTTTCCCATTTCTTAGCCATATTTAAAAATTTCTCACCTTCATCTAAAAATAAACCATAAGGATTATAAGGATTTTTATTAGTATTATCTAAATAATATGATGCGATTCTATATGCAGCATTAGCTCTATAGTCATAAAAAATAGAATCCCCTGAATTATGAACAATTTCAAGAAGATTACTCATAGTCTTTCTTGTTAGATCCATATTCTTAGGCAAATCATCATACACTTCTATCTTTAATATTTTTTTTCTATTGCGAGAAGTTTCATGAGTATACCATCCATAAGTAAATGCCACTTGATACATAGCTGGTATATATTTTTGATTGCTTAAACTATCCATAAGTTCAAGTCCCTTCCTCACAGTAACAGAGTCATTAGCATCGAGCTTCTCCAAAGCCTTGTTATACAATTCCTCTAAATTTGGTTGATACACTTCTGCTTTCTCTTTCGGTTTTATGAAATAATAAGTGGCAAATCCTACCACAGCCAACATAAAGAGTGAAAAAATAGGAATAAGGAACTTTTTCGACTTGACTGGATATTGCTTTGACTCAGCCGCTTCTACTAATTGTTTTGCGGATGGACGTTTTGCTGGATCTTTTTCTAAACAATCATGAATAAGTTTTTGAATGTCTGCCGAAACTCCTTTAATATGTGGAGTCGGAAGATTCGATTCTTCCTGTGCCATTCCACCATCTTCTCCAAAAGGGACCTCACCTGTAATGATTTCACATAGAGTTGCACCCAAAGCCCAAATATCACTTTGAGGAATTGGCTCCGCTCCTTCGTGAAATCGTTCAGGTGCCATGTAAGCAAGTGTACCACTATTTTCATCATCATAATAGTAACCATGTACTCCACCCCTTTGTGCACTAATACCAAAATCGGTGATGGAAAAATTGTTATTGTCATCAAGAAGAATATTAGCAGGTTTGATATCTTGATGAATAATCGGGGGTGTTAAGGCATGCAGATAAGCAATACCAGAAGCCACATCATGGATATATTTCCAGATGTAATCATTACTCAATTTTTCGCCAATGAGCAATTCTGAGGAACCTAATTTGCAATAAGGAAGTACCAAATATGGTGTTTCCTTAAAGATGGCGAAATGTGTAGGATGAATGAGATTGGCATGATGACAATTGAATACAATAATGTATTCTTCCTTGAAACGATTTTCACCTTCCTTGTCAAGCACATTCTGAGGTCGATAAATCTTGATGGCTACGATCAGTCCAATTTGTTCAATATCTTGATCAGACAGATGGGCGGCATCTTTCCATTTTTTCCCCTCGGAAACAGTCTTCGTGTCTAACGCAAGCCACACATCCGCTGTTGCTCCATCAACACTCAACGGTCGCAATAGCAAATAGCGCTCATCGAACAACACACCACTTTTTGCATATTCTTGTATATTTAACATTACCAATTTTTATTTATTTCAATCTGAGTTCTTTTCCTTCATCCAATGTGTCGAAGATACTCACTTTGTTCATTTTACAGAGGGAAGCAAGTCGAATTCCAAACATTTGGGATATTTGGTAGAGTGTTTCGCCTTCCCTAACACGATAAGTCTCATAATGTGGACCTTCGAATCTCCTTTTTTTTCTTTCTACAAAAACAATATCGCCCTCTTTGAAAGATTTTTCGTCAGTCACTTCATTATACTCAAGAAGTTTGCTTTTCTCTATGCCATATTTTGTAGCTATGGATGAAAGTGATTCTCCTGGATACAATATTGCACATCGTACATCATTGATATCTGTAACGAAACGTTGCATCGCACGATTCATTGTTTCTTCTTCTTCAGACTCTTCCTCCTCATCCATCTGAATGTCTTTTCTCTGCACAATTTCTTCACGAGTGATAGTCCTCACAATAGTGATTGTTTTGCCTCCTTTCAGTTTCACTCCTCCATTGATAGCGTAAAGTCTGTATGCATCAATATAACCAATTAATCCTTTAGCGTATGTTGGACTTGTAGCATAACCAGCATTCTGCAAACCAATTGCCCAAGCTCGATAATTATAAGGACTAATATTGAAAAGGCTATTATAACGACTATTATCTTTTAAAAATTTAGAATGGTCTCGGAAAGATTCCTCAGGCGATGAGTAACATCGAAAAGGACTCTGTTGCGGATCGTCATCCCATGCATAAAACACAGGTCCTGTCCATCCACCATTTTTTTTAATGCCAAAATGATTGTTGGACTTACGTGTCAAAGCACTCTTTCCAGCTCCCGACTCCAATATGCCCTGTGCCAGAGTTATTGATGCTGGTATGCCATATAAATGTTCTTGTTCTAATGCTATCTGTTTATATCGTTCAATATAAGTACGTATTTCTGAGGAACTTTGAGCTTGACATGAAGAAACAATAAAAATTAAAAAAAGAAATATGAATCGATTTTCCATTTTCATCTCACTATTATTAATTTTCAATTATCTCCATGATTGTGTAATCATTCCAAAAGAATTCCCTTTCGTTATATTTTTGGGCTTAATATCGTATTTATTTGTTATTCCACGACTTGGTTTGTTTGTCATATTCAAAAATTTAACATTCACCAATTTGTTTTGTGTCAATTCTTTACTAACATTAGAAATAGAAGATGAAACCTTTTTAGATGACACAGGAAAACAACTGATTATTTTTGACAATTGGTGTATAACACCATTACAAAAAGGATTGTGGAGTCCTTTTATCAAGTCTTCCAACTGTTGACGAATGATAATATAACTCTTTGCGCTATGAAAACCTATGGAAGATAGTCTCTTACCCAAAAGTTTAACAAAACTGAATAATTTATCTACTGGTATTCTTTTTACAAGAGACACTATAAATTTCTCCAAACCCTTTCCCGCTACTTTAAATCCGGGAATAGGAAAACAACTGATAATGGCAACAAAACACCCCAACCAATTATTTAAGATGCAACAAAACACAGCATCAATTAAATTAAAAGCAATACCTACTCCGGGAGCGCAGCCACCCAAAAACAATATTCCCTCAAGTTTTCTATATAATGTTTCAATAGTAGCCTTATTACAATCAAATAGGCTGAGAGTGAAATCACGATAAAGAGTATTTGAACATTGTTTATTAATAGCAAATTTCTTGAAAGTTGAATCTTCTGTAATCCTCGTTTTTTTTAAAACAAACTCCAAATGCCTTTCATCAACTTCATAAATAGCATGAGAAATAAAAGGAGGTATCTGAATTTTCATTCGTTACGTTCTAAATTAATCAGTTTCACAATAATCGGCATGGCAATGCACGACTTGTTAATTATCTCCTTCTGCATTTTTACAGCAAACGATATGTCATCTTCTGCCTTCTTGTAGTTTTTCTCATCTTTGAAAATAATGTTGATATAAAGACCTCTTTGTAGGTGATGTTCACCTCCCGTTCCTTCTATATGAATATCTATGGATATTCTGTCAAATTCAGCTTTTCCAAATTCTTTCATAATCTCCTTACGAAGAAATGCGTCAATGTCCATCTTTGTGTAGAGGCGGTCATTAGTAAGTGTAAAATAGCGTAGTTGTTCTCGGCGCTCATCAATCGAAATTTTATCTTTTCCCCCCATTGCATCAATTAACACCTCCACATCTTGTTTGAGTGTAGGCAGATTCTTATTTGACAACTGGCTACCTTTTTTTACTTCGTTTCCCTTTTTACCAGCTGTAGTGATATAAGTCACTTTCGCAATTGAAGATTTGTCACCCCATTTTTTCATCACGAAGACACCACTACCAAATTTATCAGAACCATTAAATCGTTCAGTTGATTTCCGTAATCCAACAATTGTTTTTCGTAGTATGTTAAGGTCATTATCATTGATGCCTGTATAGTCTGCAAATGCATGGTAATCATCTTTGAAACGATTATACAAATTACGTATATCTCGTTCCAAAGCAGCATTATCATAACACCTGGCATCAAAATCTCGTACTATCACAGTGCTATCAACTTTTGAATAACCTTGCTTTTGTGAAGATGAACTGGGCTCCACAAGTCCCACAAAACTACCATCTTTTGGTTCTATTTTTTTTATACGATCATTTTGATTTAAGTTAAGTGTGTGTACATTGATATTAACTACGGGAAAAACATTGATATCCACGTCACAAGTCTGTGGTATCACATAATAATCAGGAAACTCTATTCGGAGCCAAAGAGTATTGTCTATCTTTTTAAATGTTTCCACTTCCATCCACTGTGAATAATTTTTAGGCAAAGGTTTGGGCTTAAAGAGATCACGGTTGTTAGTATCATCTGTCACAAAAATCAATTGCATATCTTGTAAATTTTCCATGTTCTGTTTCCAAGACTTAATCATAGAAACATAACGTTCAGAAAATTGTTGAGAGTCACAAGGAGGAGCCATCTCTATGTGCTCCATCGTCTTCATGGTGGAGAATCTTATTTGATGCGGTTCCATCGTTCCGACCACCATACTTATTGGAATTTCATTGATGCCTTTGAGCATCAGTGTTAGTCCTTGCAAGGATTCTACTTCTACATTGGTAGTGATTCCAACAAAAAGGATGTTCTTTTCTATTGGTTTTTCACTTGAATCAATGTCTTTTCCATCAAATGTGATTTTTCTCCACGAATAGGTAATAAGATTAACAAACGGGAAAGCAGTTGTTCTAAAAATAGGAATAAAAGTCAATGACTTATTTCCTTTAGTCGCTTTCATGGTGAATTCTGCACCATCACCAATTCTAACAATCTCCGAATCGTTAGATTCTTTAAAACTCGGCCTCAACAAAGTCATAGCGGGCATTGCCTGAACTTTGCTCCACGGAATAAAGTCTGAATAGAAACGTTCCGCTATCTTTTCGTCAATTCGTTTAATATCATCCCGAATTTTCTGAGTCTCGCCCATCAGAGCCACTAACATCATTTTCACTATAGGATCCATGCTACTGAAATCAGTCGAAACATCTTCTCCTAATATGATTCTGGCTTCACCAAGTGTCTTTAGTATATTTTCTTTCAGTTCATTATCCATGACTATAGTTTTATTTAAATCTTATATCTTTTAACAGTTGGTTCCATGAAAAAAACAACTTCCTTTTGATAAATTGTACTGCTGTCTTCTTCCATAATGCGTCCTTTTATCGACAAGGTGACCTTACTTCTCGAATAAACATGTCTGCCTTGCTCTTTGTTTTGACGTTCAACTTCAGCGGGACCTACAATTAAAGATATTCCATCCACATCTATCTGTAAATAAGGAGCGTAAGTAGCAAGGTTTTCCTTAATACTATTTTTACATTTCTCCTTCGTCACTTCATTTTTTTCACCATTTGTAATCTTATTTTGGTCGCTATTGAAATCTGTATATATCACATTGGCATATTCATTGTCCCAATATCGAAATCCAAAATCAGGATCTGCAGAAAAACTGCCTCGAGGAGTGAACACTATCATATCGATAAGCTTGTCTAACAGTTCTTTTTTACTCATTTGCTTTCGCAAGGGCGAGACAAAAATCTCACCTTCCGTAAAGTCTAAAGGAATATTAATATAGTTCATTATATTCTATAACCATCCCATATGATTTTCTTAAAATCAGTGGATTTTCTTAATGTAACTTCAAAGATGTTTATTTCACTTTCTATTCCGTTTTTCGAAGCCCACAACGAGATTTTCATCTTCTTGTCTGATTCTTTTCCTGTGCTTGAGAAACCATTTTGAAATTTTATATAATAACTACCATTGTGGAATTGAGCTTGTTCCCGTTTTCCTTTCTTAATAGAGAAATAAACGACAGCATCACTATCCGCATTTTCAATAGGTATCATAGTTTGAATAGTTTTGCAGTCCACAACAAGATTCTCTTTTGATATATATGGTGCCTCAACTGATTCTTGTCGAGATGGTTCTCTTTTATATTCCATCTTCTCAAACCTTTCAATCTTCTGTTCTATTTCATAACATAACTGAATACCTTCTTTAATTTTCAGATATGCATTCTCATAGCTATATGGAGTGTAAACATAATTGCTATAGATGTCAGCGTCTGTTAGATCTAAATTCTCATCAATTTCTGTAGTACACACAAAAGCACTTACATATTTTTGCACATTGGCAAGTAATTGTTTTGGAGACATTTGTTCCGACTCTTTATCAATCGTGATGAGCAATTGTTGTACTGTAGGCCAGATAGCACCTACAATTTTCCTTCCTTCCGAATTAAGTTTCTGTCGCGCCTGTTGATCTGTACTTCTTAGAATTTTGAGAAACTGTTCTCTTAACTCCATCATGCGAGGATGAGCAGACACAAATAGTAATGGTGGAACGAAATTTTCATCCTGACGCCATCCTTCTCCTTCTTTGACCAATCGTGCTATTGGCAATATCTTATCCATACTAAACAACATGTTAGAAGGCATAATAGAGAAGGCATACTGCATTTCTTCCATACCATCACCTGTCGGTTTCCACTGACCAGGAATAACTTGTACTATGAGAATCAACTCATTGGATTCATGTTCCTCATGAAATTCCACTCGTATGGTGGCTGTAGCATCGGAGTCAATATCAATGAGATAACCGCCCTTAGTAATGCCAAAACAACGTAAAGAATAGATGTCAACATAACTACGGTTAATGTCAAGTTGAAGTTCGAAAGGATTTGGTTCAGATGAAGGGAGAAGTCCAAACTGACCAGCACTCGCAATTAAGAAACTATTTGTGACAAAATCAATCGTACAATCATCAGATTTGCGCAGTAGCTCTTCTGTGAGTCGCATTCCTTTTTTCCAATTTATTCTTTTCATAAATAGTTCACAAGTTAGTGTTATAATTTAAATAATTATATCTTTCTGAATCGGACAAAATCACTGTATCATTATAGTTCACTACATCAAACACAATATCCTCTTCAACCGATAAAAACCAATCCCGAATGAATTCCCGTAGAATTTCCAATTCATCAATGAAATTAAGAAAATTTTCGTCGCAACGATCATCCGACCAATAACGAATGTCGTAAGTAAGAACGTTTTCCATATAACTATTACCTGCATAAAGAGTATCCAGACTATCTCCAACAGAACAATCATAATGAGGAACAATATCTGTCAACATGTTCTCTCTTTCATAAATTTCCACAGTCAGTTCTTCTTCTGTCAGCACCTTACGTAACATGATAGTAATCAAGGTCTTATCACCACGAATGTATTTGCAATACGGCAAAACGGGCAATATTTGACGTATGAAAGAATTATTTTTCTGTTCTGAACTAAGGGAATCACATAGGATTCGTTGCAATACACCATTTTGTTCGATATATCTCTTAAGTATATTTCTTGCGTTTATTCGCTGTTGAAGCAATATGGCATCGATAGGAGCAAAAAAACGATATGCACGATCCTTTTCCCTTTCTTCTTTGTCGAATTCGTCTTGCATTCTCTTTTTTTTCTCCTTCTCGGGTATATTGTTGAAGCGGTCTATCGGATGGAACAAGGTTTCAGGTAGGATATTATAGATGCTATTACGGCTTAGTGTTAGTTTCACTCCACCACTCCATAATTCCTCTATATTAACCACATCGTTATAAGCATTGCGCTTATGATGACCTTTGAATTCCACTTTACATTCATTATGCAAGTCAGATGAGCGATCAATCTCGTTGGGATTGCCAAAACTTTGCAGATTTTCGCTTTGGAAATGTTCTTGATTAAGGTAATCGAGAAGAATTTCCACATTCAAGTCGTGAGGAATACCTTTATAGTTCACTTTAAAATCGTTCTTTCTATATTAAAATGGTGTGCATCTGCACTCAATTCCACATTGAAACGTCCTTTTTCTGTTCCTACTTGCAATACATCGAACAGCGGAATACCAACCTGTTGGGCAGTTAACTCCGGATAAGAAAAGTCCATGTCTAACACCTCAACATAGCTTTTGTGAAGAATTGTAGTCACACTAAGTTTACGGAGTTCTGGATTAGCATTAATGAAATCATCTATCTTCGATTCGGGAGTCTTCACTGTGAATACTTTCTCAGGATTGTCAGAATATATTTTGTCAATAAATTTATTATTTACCATATATATCTCTACACTTTTCACATTAAGCAGCTTCCTCAGCATTCTCAGTAGGTCAGAAATTTTCATCGTTGCAGACAAGTTGCTTTCAATCACATTGTCCCAAGTTTGATGAGCAGGACAACTCTTCTTCCATTGAGCTTGCTTAAAAATAGTATAGCTATTTGTCATGCCCTCATAATTGAGCAGTCTACCTTGTAGTGTCTTGAAGTATTGCTTTTCTGATTCGTCTGCATGAATAATTTTCATAGCTTCCTGCACTTGAATAGCCCCAATGATGGAAGCTGTAATTGGAGTTGTAGCTACACGTCCTGCTTTAGATTGTGTACGAACGACATCTGCGCATCCAGTACGAAGCATTAAATAGTTAAAAGCTTCTCTCGACATTTCACATTCATAACAACTAAAGCCAGGAGTATATACTTTAGCTATGCCCGAAAGGTTCTCTATACCTCCGTCAATCCATGACTTTCCAGCTCTTATCGACATGCGGTTCAGCAAATAGCGAGCAATACGACTATCAAGACATCCTATTACCACATCAACAGAACGATACAATCCAAGTCCCACCTCGGAGGCAAGGTTGCCCACTATTGGAATCACCTCAATCTGAGGGTTTATTTCACGAGCTCTCTGTGCAACCACCTCTGCTTTGAATCGATGGTTATATGCATCATCCTCACGAAATAGTACCGAACGTGTGAGGTTTGATATTTCTATTCTATCAAAATCCACCACATAGATATGACCTATTCCAAAGAGAGCCAAGTCCTTCACTACTTCATTACCCAATGCTCCAGCACCAGCAACCAAAACCCGAGCATTCTTCACTCTTTCTTTTTTGAACCAGGAGAGGAGGGTATAGACCCCCTCTCCCCATTCATATTTACGTTTCGTCTGCATGAGTTATCTCTTAGAAAACAAATCCAACATTCACACCGAAAAATGTCTTACCTATGACATTCTTATAAATATCATAGTCCTTAGTAGTACAATTAATTTTGTGCTTGAAATACACACCAAGACGAATGAAGTTATTATCCACAGGAATATAGCCCCCAGCTTCAATTTTCGGAGCAATGTAAAAACCATTATACTTTTCAAGGTCACCTTTTATGGTTTCAGAGTCATATTCTGCAGTAGTATTAGAGTAAAATGTTGGAATAATTCCTATACTACCATATAAAGAAGCTGTGTTTCTATTCAACTTGCCAAGTTCAAGGGAAATCGGTATGCCCACTTCGAACATTCCCTCTTTGATAATATAGCAAGTGCAAGAGGAGAGTCCCAACGAGATGCCTCCATTCAGCATCAATCCATCACTTATTCGTTGTTTCCAAACACCTTCCACACCAATTAAATTCGAATAACGAGCAGCACGGTATGTGGCATTTTCAAAAAAGAGGCTTAGTTGTATAGCATGAGATACAGGATTTGAGACAATAGTAGTAGCTTTCTGAATAATCGTGTCTTTCTTCAAATTGTAGAACTTATAAAGGTCTATCCCCTCACGCATTCTGATTTTGTAGTCACCCATACCTCTGTAATCAACCTCGTAAGGACCAACATTGAAATTGTCCACATTCTGAGCAAATCCTGTAGCAGTTGCCATAAAAAGGATTGTCATAAAATAAATCTTTTTCATAAGATGAGTATTTTTAAAATTATTGATTATATATGTTTATTCTGTTTCTGTATATTTAAAGGTGGTATCTCCAATCTTGAATAAATCGCCACTCGACAAAATAGATTCCTTGTTAACTGGCAATTCAGCACGCATATTGTAAATCACACCTGTTGCCATAGGTTTAATAACCGGTACATTGCGATCATGATTGATATAAAGTTGGGCATGTTCCTTTGCCACCTTGTTACTTTTTTCCCAGTTCATCATAATTTCACAATCGTAAGTCATTCCAATAGTTACCTTATTGCTACCACCTGTGGCATTCATCCATTTATGGATAGGAATCCTTGTTCCTTTTTTCACACCATCCATGATGACCAACCAGTATTTCTCAGCCAACATACGAACCGTAACGAGCGAGGCTCCCAATCCACCACCATAAATAATAAAGTTGAGCAACATATTCATCCAACTCCATTGGCCACTTGCCATATCAGAGAAATAAAGAACAATAAATCCTATCATCGCTGAACTAAGACCGCCCCACAAGGCACTTTTAAGCGGTATGGACGACTTGATGGTTAGACTCAACGAAACACAGACTGAGAAAAGTAAATAGGCTGGTAGAGAGCAATACCAAGGCACATTGGTAGTGTTGATGGCTGACAGAATTAAACAGAAAATAGCACCACCCAAAGCGAATGCTGCCATACCAATCAATGCAGACAAAATTGACAGACCAAAAATCTTTAAGTAGATTTTCCTGTTCTTCTCACGGTATTCGTCGTTATAGCGGAAAATTACAGACAAGAAGAATCCCAATAACATACCAATAGCAAGGAAAGCCGACACCTTGGTCACACAAGTTCCAAAATGATTAGAGAATTGCTCTTCATTCGTAAAAAAGGCATTTACGATAGGAGTAGCAAGTGAAGCAAAACCACCTCTGCCCATCATTTCATAAATAATCCAGCTCAACAAACCTGCAAAAATACCAACAATCGTTAAATGGCAATCTCGTAAAGAACGCCAAGTGAAGAGTTCACTCCATTCTACATGTTGCTGAGTACCATCTGTGCATCTCTGGCCATATTCAGCACAATGGTAATGATTGGCTTTCCAACAATGCACGTGCATCATGTGCCCACATTTTGGGTCGTTAACGCATTTTGTGACAACATAATCGCCTGGCCTAATGTCTTGTTTGCAATAGGTACAGATTCTTCTATTGACATTTTTTTCTGGCTCATACTTCTTGTAATACTTCATCTCGAATGACTTCGACTTCACCAAAGGCACAAGCACCTTCATCACAAAGAAGAAAAAAGCTATAGTAATAACTGTTACCAACAATGCAATCAGATATTTTAGGAAACTATCACCCACTGTTTCCACACGCTCTGGCCATGGGCGTTCTTTGGTACCAATGGTCCAATCCACTGCTCCCTTTTCCTCACCACGCCATTTTGCAATGTAATGAATGGTTTTACCTGCATAAGTTTCGTTTTCACCCACCTTATAGGAGAAAAGATAATCATAAGACTGTTCTTCAATAGCATCCTTCAAACCATCAATGATGCTGGAAATATCAGCACAATCTTTAAAATCACCTTTTCGATCAGGATTGATGCCTTCTGCGCCTCTCGCTTTTCCTGTCACTCCATTAAGTGTCAAATAAATATCATCTTCATCACTAATACTATTTCCATCTGTGAAATAGAATGCAAATACTTTAGGCATATTGTTAGCTGATGTTCGATGATATTGTGTTACAGCCAAATAATCTAAACCATCTTCTGTCCGCTCTCTCTCATTAAAAGGAACAGTCTTGCTATCTGTAATGATGAAAATTAAATTCTTTCCTGGATGGGCCTCTGAGCGTTGTGTCATGTTCTTGTTTTTAGAATAATTATCTTCCAACGCCATCAAACAACTTTCTAAATCTTTGCCATTTTCATCAACTGCCGTAATAGAACTAAATTCAGCTAATTTTGCCATCACAGCACTAAAAAAGTACTTGCTAGTAGCAGTTTTCCTAAAGAATGCATCAAAATCACTAAAATTGTCTTTTGTCACTAATTTGGTAGAACTGATTTTATCGCCAAAAAACGAAAGATAGATACTACTGTCAGGAGCACTTTCCACCAATTGTTTAATCACTTCTCGAATCTGCTGTTTTCCTTCGTCGGGAATATTCAAATCAACCAACACTGAGAAAGTCATGTCTGCAGGAATGCGCTGTCCCGATTGTACAAAAGAGATGTTCCTGTTTTGGGGAGTAATTTCTTTCTCTTGATCTGCATAGATGCTAAGTCGTTCATTCAACTCTGAAACTGAATAGTTTTTCAAACGCTTACCATCTAAGTTAAGAATATTAAAACACAGTGTGATGCTATCACTCTGATAATCATATTTCTTATCACAAAACTGAATATGATCAACTTGTCCAGCATTGCCAGAAACTTCTTGAGCAAAAGTTCTAACAACACCAAAAGCGAACAGCACTATGAGAAACAACTTTCTCATCATCTTTTTCTTCTTGTCCATATTTTTAAGTCTTCTAATTTTTGTTCTCCATTATATTCTATCTCTGTCATCAATTCCTGCTTCAAAACAGGTATAGAAGTAAGAAGTCCATCTGAAGTGGTATAGACCAATACAAACTTAATTCTTGATAACTCCTCGGCAACGATTCTTCGTATAGCAGGAATACTATAACTATTCACAACAGCCAAACAACCTATCAAATCATTACTCTTCACAGTTGAATCATCAGAAACTTTTGTTACAACAAACTCATTGTTTCCTCGACGAACCATACTCGTGCCATATACCATACCCTTTATAAAGTCTTGATTACTATCCACAATTTGACATATATCTATGACAGAGCTGGCATTCAGATAGATTCCATGACAATCGTTGCTTTGTTTTTGGGTTCCTACTAATGTATTGTAATAATCATTAATATTGATGCTTTTCTTTTCACTTTCCACAGCCCATTTATAAAGTGCCTCTAAAGAGTACATTTTCTTCAGATCATCTCTCGAGTTAATTGTATAGTCCTTTCTGAAAGTGAAAATACCTAATTCTTGGTCTGGTGTAAGAATATCTACTACAATAGCTGTGAGGAATCTTGGATGAGTTATATCCTTGTTTTGCATCTGAACATTAACATCTGAATTACTGAAGAATACTCCAAGGCCAGGATGGGAGTGTACCCAACAAGTTAGGTCATATTGCAAATTGGTATTCTTCCTTAATTGGGATAATTGATTGTTTTTTTTCAGTTTAATTTTAGCACCGAAGTTCAGTTCATACTCAGAGAAAACCGCATCATCGCCAGGAAAGACTAAATCTTCTAACGATACATAATATTCATCAGATTCTTTGTCGTAAACCCATCTTCCTAACACCATACACCCATCTTCATTGGGGTGAGTAGGATTTCTGAGGTCTTCTGCATACATGTTATAAATACCTTTGATACAAGTATTTTTGATATATATGCGGCGTACAGCAGAGTTATTACAGAAATCACTGCAATCTATTGGTAAATAAGCACCATTATCTATAACATCCTCCAAACTCTGCTTTTTCAATACTCGGACAGTTTTTCCTACAGGCCGAACAAGGGATGGTTTTGCATCTTGAGAATTGGTGGTGCGAGGATGTACTTCATCTTTTTGGGGAACGACTTTTGTTTTCTTCTTTCTGAACCATCTAAACAAAATCATTAATAATCCTAAAGCAAAAAGAATCAACAATCCATTGAGAACCATCTTCCAATCAATGCTGCTCCAGTCGAATTTCTTTCCAGGTAACTCATTATTCAAGGCTTTTTCCAAGTTTTTGACATCTTGTTCCCTTTGATTCATTTTTTGCGTGATAATGTTCTTTGCATTTTCCACACAATCATCCTTATTTTCAAACTCACGATATTTGTATTTTTTTGTGAGAAATACATTAACCAAAGAGTCGCAACTACTCCTATATTTATTGACACTGTCTTTCTGATTTGCTATAAATGTGTTCAGCTCGTTCTCTTGAATATAAGTTTCACGATCTGTACGATAGGTCAAATCATCAATGAAATCAACAATTTTCAAACTGTCTGCTGTGAAATCACTGAAAAACGAACTACTCCCCATCAAATAAGATCTAAAATTTGACAAGAAGTCACCCGTTGCAACCTTTTGTACATTTTGCTGAGGAGGCTGTGGAACGAAAATAATATCTTGCTTTTTTGAAGCAGGATTAGAGGAAACTGTCAGAATAGGATTATTGGAGTTTTTATCTTTAACTTTGCTTACTTTTACATCGTCTTTTTTCTTATTATCATGTTGTGGAGCGATCTGATCTTGTACATTTTTTTCTATTATTGGCTTGTCAGCTTTACCATTCGTCCATATTTTAATACACTTCGGTAATGGATCCATAGGCACAGCCTTGTCTTTATGAACTTTCAATGGAGTAGCCTCTGTTTTTCCAACTTGTAAATAATAAAGACTAATATCATCATTTGAATTGTTGGTTACACTCTGAAGTTCAAAAAAATTACCACAGTCCTTATATGTTATTACTAATCCATCCTGTGTTATAATTTGTTGCTGTTGTGCGTATGACTGTATATTTATAATACAAAACAGTACAGTTACTAATATTTTCTCTATTCGTCTCATATCTTTATCGATGGTTTTTTATTATTATTCTTTCCTTTCAATGCATCCTTGGCTGAATTTCGGATAGCATCCCTTCCTTTGCGTTTTAGGTCGTAAACTTCACGATTGATTTTACCTCTCACCATTCCTTTGGCACGACGTTCTGCGTCTGCCCTTGCTCGATTCATCATCTCTTCCATACTCTTATTCCTACGTATGTTTTTGAAGTGTTGAAAGACTTGATTACCGACAAAAGTCAAAGCAGCTAACAAGAAACCTCCAATAACCATCCAAATGGTTTTCTTTTTGCTTTTTGCATCTTCAGCAGCTTGCAACGTATTCTGTTTATTGGTACAAGAATCAAGAACCGCTCTGATTTGGTTGCGGAAGCCATCGTCACTGATATCACTCTGAATACCTTGAAGTGTCGATATATTCTGCATGAGATTAGACGACAATGGAAGTTTCTCCTGAGAAGGTAACTCTCTGTTTATATCATCTATCAAACGCCTTGCTTTGTCTTGAAGCTTTTTCTGTTCCATTTGCTCCTGTTCTTCAGGAGTTGGACCTGAAGAAGGCATCATGCTTTTCAGAGAGTCTATGATGTTCTGATTCGAAGGATTCTCAATTTCTTGCGTTTCACTAATAGTTTCAGTCACAAAACGTGAACCAGTAGAACTATCATTTATCGTCTGAATCCGCTTTTTAAGAGGTATCTGAAGATTACCGCAATACCAATCAGCTCTGATGTTGTAATATGTCTCTGAAGTCTTAAATGGCCATAAACCTTTTTTTTCAACATACTGAGCAAGATAAACTGGAATAATTAAAACTGATTGATAATCATTTTTCATTTGGAATGTCAATGTAATATCTCTCATATCATCATCTAACCTTACAGAGCCTTCGTCACCTCGGCTCACATCATACTCAGCATTCGATGGCACTTTGATTGCCTCTCGCTTTTGAGGGTCTATTCCTCTAAATTCCTTGTCACCCGTATTGATTGCATTATTGAAAAAGAGTACAGCGAGTTCATTGGGTTGACAACCAAAGTCATTGCAATTTCTCTTCTCCACACTCTTAAACTCTACAATCACATCATCACCTTTACTCTTCAAGTCGTAGGTTATTACTACACTACTTTCACCAAAGCGAAGAGTGTCAGTTCGCTCTTTTGCTGAAATGAAAAGACTGGGCAAAAACAATAGCAACCAAAAAGGTTTCATAAAAGACTATTTATTTATGGCACTATACAAGCGTTTCACTTCATTTGCATTTCTACTATCCTTCTCCCATTTTTCATGCAAAATAGGACATCCCCCCATACATGCATTGTAAAGTCCAGAAGCTTCCTTCATTACATTCTTTCCATTGTCATACAATTTTTGAAGACTTCTCATTTTGGTAGCTACAGATGAAATGGACCTGTAACTACGGCAATATTCACAATGATGACCAGGTACACCACCATCGCCACAATCATGAGTTTTTGTTTTTGTGCATGGCTTAATATTCTTATTGAGATTTATTTGATGAAGTTCTTCTAACAACTTCTGATATTTCTCATAATTTTTATCAGTACTCATATAATTATCCCTTGCTTTCGCAATTTCTTTACTGAGAGATCCTATTTTTTTCTTATAAGAATCTTGCTGAGTACTTACTTTTTTATAATGTGCCCTTCTTGTACCTGCACATGGGCAATCATAGAAGGTGACATTGTTCAGTTCTTCTTTCAAGTCCTTTACCTTTTTTTCTAACTCAGACAGTTGCATGTCCTTCTTAACATGAACCTTCATTTTGAGTTCAATACGATAAAGTTCTTCTATAATCAATTTCTTTCCACTCTTACCTTTCGATTTAGCAAGATAAACAGGAATTCTGATATTCTTTTGCTCCTCATCCTGCATTTTGATGTTCTCAATCAACATTTGATTAGTAGTTGGTTGAATTTTGACCATCCCAGGCAAATTTTCCATTGATTCAGTTGTGGGCTTTTTCCCAAAAAATTTCTTGTTGAATCTTATAGATGGAGTTTTTTGCTTCTTCAGAGTTTTATAATCATAAGATTTATCAAATACCAACAGATAATAATCATCCGATTTTGGACCTATAGACAAGGACAACTTAGCAGTTCCTGCATCCTCATTGGGTTTACCCACAACTTGCATTCTGCAAACCCGATCAATGTCCTCATCCATTGTATAGTGATTATCTTCATTCAGATCGATTTCATAAACACTTTGTGCAGACATCGAAATCGACACAAAAAGAAAACATAGTATTTCTGTCAATCTTTTCATATTTTCTTGGCTTTTTTTATTGTATTAACAGGTGTTTCACTCTGCTTATTCTCATTACTATCAGATGGAGTTGCTATTACTCTTTCTACGGGTTTCTTTCCTGGCATATCCTGACTGAATTTAGTCCATCCGTTGGGCTCAGCTTCCTCTCTCACCCATTCCGCCACCGCTTGGTCCTCTGGATAAGGATAGGTGTTTTGGGCATGATACTTTTTGTATTTCAGATATTCCTCCACACGCAAAATCAACGAAGTCAATGATGCCATAACGCCCATCTCCTTGATAGTCAAGCAAACTTTACCTTTGAAAGCTCCTGCATATCGAATGTTGGGATGCCACACACTGGTCACAAATGTGAACATAGGGTTACCATCTGCAGATGGATAGTTCAAAGGTAATTCTATTCTCATTCTGTGCATATAGCCAAAAATAGGTTTACGTGGAGGTTCCGTATCTTCAACACCCACCATCGATTTGCAGCGATAGATGATGTCGTAAATGATTGGAATACCCTCCATGTTCTTCTTTTTAATAGTATATGACAAAGAAGGTCGAAGAGGATTTGGACTCGATGCCTTTCTCTTCTTACATAAAGCATCTATCTCCCTCCATTCGCGAAGCAATCGAGCATTACGTCCCTCAAAGTCTTTTTGGCTGAATTTATCTATTTCGTTAACCATAGTTCTTCATTTCTTTTTGCATCTTATTATCCTGCAATAGGTTCTTTTACCATTTGGAGAATGTCACCTGGCTGAACGCCATATTCGTTCAAACTCATCTCAAGTCCTTCTTCATCTTCAGGGAACAAAATCTCGGTTTCACCATCTTCCGTGGTACGCCCTAATTTATATTCAATAGGATTTCCACCATCATCAGTCTTTGGAAGAGAGAACACTTGCACAATGCTGGAGATGGTGTCACGAATAGTTTTGTTAGGGTCTGTTATGTTTACCTCCACATCTTCGTATTCTGTACCTTCAATACTCAAATGAATAAGAAAAGTATCTTCATACTCATAATCGGTAAATACTTCGTTGTTGTCCATAATGAAAATTGTTTTTAATTGTTATTAATAATTATATTTGATTGACTATATTTTAAAGAACACACTTTAATTTGTTACATGTTCAACAGGGTGAAATAGTAATCTATATATACACCGTTTTAGTTTACCTTCATCATCTCTTAGATGAATACCATTACCTTCACACCAACGCCAAACTTCACATGTTTTGCATGCTCCCTGTTTTTTCCATGTTGCGTCACGATATAATTGAAATCGATTATTCCATACGTCTAAAAAAGAGTCCTTGTATATGTTTCCCTGGCTATATTCAGAGCGAATACTCAAACATCCGGAAATGGAACCATCATGCAAAACAGAGGCAATGTTGATTCCTGCAGCACAGAAGTACTGAGCATCTCTTACTTCCATTTCGTATGGACCGAGGAAACTCTCACAACCATAATTAACTAAAATTGAGTTCTCCCTACGTGTACAAACAATAAAATCCATTAAATTCATCAATTGTTCATGAGTTAGTTGCATTTCTAAATCATTAGTAGCTCTACCTGAAGGAAAGACTGTAAAAATTCTCCATCTTGGAACATGATTATGTATAAGTAGTTCCTTTATTTGGTTAAGTTGATGAAGATTGCGCCTATTAACGCAGGTTATGACATCCCAAGTTATAGTGTTATTTGATTGTGTTAACAAATGTATTGCGTCAATAACTTTATCATAGCTTTTCTCATTTCTCCGCATCCAATTATGTTCTTCTCTCAATCCATCCAAGCTAATTGAAAGAGAACTAAGGCCAGCAGTCAAAAGTTCTTTCAAATTAGAATCATTCAGCAACATTCCATTGGTTACTAATCCCCAATAAAATCCTCTTTTTGTTATTTCTTTTCCACATTGAATAATATCTTTACGAAGTAATGGTTCACCACCTGTTGTAATTACTAAAAGAGAATTATTACTGTTTGTTTTTATTTCATCCAGAACCTGAAGAAAATCATTTAAGGGCATTTCCTCTCTCGTATCATTTGATTTGCAATCACTTCCACAATGTCGACAATTTAAATTGCATCGAAGAGTACATTCCCAAAAAAGCTCTTGAAGTATAGGATGTTCCTTTCGGTATTTGTTAATTAATCTTCCTTTTTCTAAAGTCAGAATCTTTTCTATGCCTCCTTCCATAACGTGTTATAGTAATTCGTTCTACAAACAATTACAAGTGTTTTCTAATAAAAACTACTTTTTTTATTAAACTTTTGAATTTAGAATACATGATTGATTTACTATAATCTTCTATCATTTTAGAGGGTATCGGACAACCATATCCTGCAATTGGAACATGATGCACTTGAAGCATATCACCTGGCTGAACGCCATATTCGATCAAACTCATTTCAAGTCCTTCTTCATCTTCTGGGAACAAAACTTCTGTTTCACCATCTTCTGTGATACGACCTAATATATATTCTATAGGATACCCACCACCATCTGTCTTAGGAAGAGTGAACACTTGTACAATGCTGGAGATGGTGTCACGAATGGTTTTGTTGGGGTCTGATACTAAGACCTCAACATCCTCATGTTCTGTATCTTCAATACTCAGATGAATAAGAAAAATATCTTCGTTCTCATAATCGGTAAATTCCTCGTAGTTGTCCATAATAATAGTTAATAATTATTATATATGATTCGCAAATATTTTCTATTTCGATGTTTTTAACTTCTTTTCATCAATATTCATAATTCTACTATGACTATTGATTGCTTGAACTATTATAATTTAGAAAAACGATTATCACCAAATCCAAGCTCCTGACTCCTGATTGTAATTATTTGAACGATAGTTTTCAAATTTACTTTTGAACACAATTAATTGATAAGCTCTTTCTGGTATTATCACCGGCTGTGGCAATCCCGACCTGAAAAATGCCAATTGGTATTTTTTCTTTTCCGCATCTATATGAATAATAAAGTCCGTTTTCGTTTCTGGATGTACCCCATAGAAGCGGTCGAATACCTTACAAATCTCTTCATCCTCAAACCAAAAGTAAGCAGTATATTCTGACTTTTTGATATGCCATTTAACCGCTAACTTCTTCGGTTTTCCTGCCTGGTGGTAGTTCATCAATCCACCATCATGCAGTTTATCATGTGTGCCATCGAAGAGAGTTTCTTCTATATAGTCAAACTCCGGTATAATCTCTTCGTCGTTATATTTATGCCATTCCTCTCGGTCTTTGTTCCAATGTTCGAACAGCGATAAATAGCGATAAGTAAACTGTTGCATATATTTGTTGAATAGATTTTTAGAAGGCATACCTACTAATTCAATATTCAACTTAACATTGGGATCATTATTAATATAATGTTGACAATAGTCTTCAATCTTAAGCAGCGGATTATTTGGTAAAAACAAATCCATATCACAAAGAATCTCTTTGCCAATCATCCAATCAATTAAGCATGATTTCTTTTGTCCTCTAACCCATATTGCGACATTCCCATATGGTGCCATGCCTATAACGATATGTGTAAACATGGGCATTCCCGAATCCTCCTCTTTCATGGTCCATTTGGTCATCATTTTCTCATATGAGAGGACAGAATCAACAACATAAAATTTACTTTCTACTATAGACAAATACTCCAAGCAGATAGATTTTGGTATTGGATACAATTCCCATCCAGGAAGATGATTTGACAAAACTTCGCCCCATTCGCCTTGATACGGATAGCATTTAGGTATTTCTATAGCATCGTCTTCTGTATAGAATAAGACCCCAAATAAGGTTTCCGTAGGGAATAAATATGGCGCGTTGCCAGAAACTAAAATTGAAAAATTATCCATCAAGTTAAACTAACGGCAAAAGGGGATTCTTTATATTCATACATATAATGAATATTACCATCACCCTCGTCACCATGATATACAATTCGACATATTTTCCCATCTCTTCTGTTAGGACAATTAACTAATGATACCCCAACTGTATCTGTAGAAGTAAAATGCAAATATTGTAATCTTAATACCTGATACTGTTTTGAGTGATAGGAACCCTGGGGATAAAACCACTTCCTTAATCCTTCACCTACAATACCTCTTTCTATATCAGAATAGTAATGTTTTAAAGTATCAGGAACGCAGAATCGTTTATATGGTTCGTTAAATATATTCTCATCTATTTTTTTTAAAGTACGTTCTGTCATTAATTTAAGCGGGACATTGGCATATCCACCTTCAATATTCCAACGTGAAGAAACTAACTCTTCTGGCTTCGAATTAATCCATTCTTTGTCATTCCATCCAAGTTCTTTCCATGAATCTTCATTAAGTTTTTTCCACTCTCCTCCATTTTGTGGATTTTCGATACAAACAAAAGTGTTCTTCATATTTAAATGAACGGTCTCCGCTTTTTTAGAATATTGACTATCAAAATACCCTCCACCGATATCAGAATGACATCCAGGAAGGAAAATTTCCAGACAGTTGGCTGGCACTATAGCACCAACATCGGTTAGGGCAAAATTCATCCGAAATTCATCCATTGCGCATATATGGAAAACGCTTTTTATCTTATCTGAAATATATAGTCCATATTCCGTAACGTTATTTTTGTGATAATTACCCCTAAATTCTTTTTCAGTAACGAAATTATAATATAATGGGTTTTTGTTATTATTATCATCTGCAAAAAAACCTATAGACGCAACAGTATCAAATATTCCTAAAAAATCTACGCTCTTCTTTTTAAATTCCTTTAGGAATTGGACTTGCTTGTTTTTATACAAAGGAGAATTTAAATAAGTTCCGAATTCATCTTCTCTGTGATTCGGTAATGGTGCTTTGTCTCTTAACAAAAGATGAGAAAAAAGACGAGCACATGTTGCACCTCGGCTAAAACCATATATATAAAAATGAATCTCTATATCATCTGCTTTTTGTTTATAAAATAAGAGTATGTTGTGTATATATAATACTGTTTCTGAAACCAAATCTATTACTCCGTCATTTTTAACACCAAACCCTAAACCTTTCAAAGATGTTGCAGCATTTGGGACAAATCTATTTTTATTAGCTCCAGCTCCACGTTGATATATTTTTAAAAAAAGTTTATTTTCTCTATGTCCAGCCTTAAACATGGAATCTAATGCTGCAATATTAGAATAGCCCTCATTGTCATCAAAATCTTCTTCGTCTGCTTTTTTTTCAGGTGTAATTCTCCCATTCTTTCTATAAGATTTAGCCAAATTAGTTTGCATATTGTTGTTGGTTCCATCAAAAAACACACCAATATGAATCTCTTGCAAATCTTCTATATGATTTGGAGCTTCTTTCTGAAAAGTTTTTGCATCAACAAAACTACTCGACATATTTCATTCTTTAATAAACGTTTCGGTTTTTCTTTTTCTATCCATTTAGTCCATTCGCTATGCAGACCATCATCTGTTTAGACATCCCTTTTATATATAGAGTGTAGAAGAGCTACATTGGAATATTTCCCATTTTCAATATAAGGTTGATTTGCACCATTTTTTATGGACTCATCTTCAGTACTGATTAACTCATATTCCCAATCATCACTATTGGAGGAGTTCTTCTTGAACTTTTTAGCATCCTTTTTCTGTATCATATTGTTACTGGTGCCATCAAAGAATAACCCAAAATAATACTTTTTAGGACGTTCCGTGGTATTCATTGGATCTTGTGTCTTTGGCGTTTTCGCATTAACGACTCCTATTGATGCCATTGCTAATAATTATTCTTTAAATTCTTTGTAATGTACTGCACCACCAAAAATGTCACAAAGACGATATTGCATTTCATCATTCTCTGCAAAGTTCTGAATAGCTATTGTTCCTAAAGTGTATCTATCATAAATGTCTTCCCAATTATCAAACATTTGTTTCTGCACCACATTTTCTTTTATGTCTTTAAGCTGATTTACAATACTATGCCACAAAGATGTATTGTATTTATTTAAATTATCAGAAGCGATAGATAAAGTATCTTCCAACAATTCTTTATAATATCTTTTAGTTCTGTTTTCTGATAGTGGGTGATACATAATTACATTTTTTTTATGTTTGAAAGATTTACTTGATTCGGAATAAATATTTGTTCAGCTCCTCCTTTTGTGGGTATCGATTGGCCATGCATACTCCATGTATCATCAATACGTTTAGCAGTAGAGCGCAAACATGGTAACTCCTCACTTACTTGACCACTAAATTTCTCCTTAGGAAAAGGTAATGTTCCTTTATTTAAGCTATAGGTATCTGCTATACCCAATTCACTTGGCATTGCATTAGGATTCGTAGTATAATAATTACCTTGCAAATATTTACCTTCATCCGAAATGTTGCGGTATTGATATACAGTTATTTGTTTCTTCCCTGGAGGTGGTAGTTTGTCTACAATTACGGGTTTTGTGAAATCAATCCCTTGAAGATGGGATTCTATTTTTTCGGAAGCCCAATTGGTGTTATCTTCATAAAATTTGCGTGCAACATTTCTTCTTTCATTACGTATCCCACGTCTAAAAGCCTTAGCTTCATCAACAGACATTCCGTGTTTCACCAATCCTTTTATAGAAACGTCAACATTCTTTGTTACACTTTTTTGTGCCATCTTTGCAATGTTGACTCCCCTCTTTGCCATTTTTACACCAGCTACAGCATCTCCAATTATTGGAACAGCAGCAAGAACAGACAATCCAGCCTCTGCCCAATTACCACGAAGCGCAGAGATTGCTGCGTTGGTTAAATCAGGTATTGCACCAAAACCTGGCACGAAACCAGCGGCATCAAGTGACAACTGAATGCCATCAAGCACTTTGTCAACACTCAGATTATCTATTTCAGTTTGATTTTCTAAAATTTTACTCTTGTTCACTCTTTTCTCCTTACTCATATTTGCAGGACCAGTTGATGTCTGTCCATCATTAATAAGCGTGATGATACCTCCATAACAACATTGGCAAAAAGAAGTTTTGAGCAGAGCAGGATTTCCCTTCACAATATAATCATTCTTACCCATCTCCCATTTAGTAAAGGTACCTGGAACACATGGCATAGGTGTAAGATGACCATGATGAGCAGCTGTAGCCGAACCTGTTGGTGGATATGCAACTGTCCGACAACGCCCGAAAGGTTTTATGTTGTACATGGACTGATGGTCACTAATATTGGCCATAGGCTTACCCGTCAAGAATACGGTACGGTCAGGATAGACAACAAGCTGAGATTCACTGGTGCCAAATGAGCATTTAATCCTTGCTCCCGAGCATACATAAGAGTTACTATTAGCATTATCTAATCCACCATCGTTGTCATCATCATCCCTCTTCTCATCATCATCGTCATCATCATCCTGGTGATTATCTTTCTTATCATTTTTATCTTGCTGTTGACGATTAGAAGAACCAATCTGATTATCACTTGCATTGTTTGTTGTTGAAGTGGATTGGTTCGTGGATGATGGCGAAGAACCATTTTCAAAAGATGCGGAGGATGACGTGCTTGAAGTTTTTGATGTTGGGTTTAACAAAGATGAAGGAGCAGAAGACGATGGATTAGTTACTGCAGAAGGAGGTGGTGTTGGGGCAGAAGAAGGTGTGCCGCCCATCGATGCTGAAGGAGTTAGGGG
>AUXO018473747.1_pt1 | contig 27243 bp, 29 predicted proteins | sample 768731 | NCBI WGS metagenome assembly AUXO01 (sample SAMN02715735, study PRJNA202380) | gut metagenome | biome: sheep rumen | host: Ovis aries | place: New Zealand: Palmerston North
TATATCGTATTCGCGATGGATGGGTGATCGTGTCAGATAATAAACCAATCAGAACGATAGAAACACTGGATGAAGAACTCAATTTACTCTGGAAAGCTGTCATTGAAGTTTGTGGCGTAGAAAATAAAGATCGTGGAACTTATATTGGTGAGATAGCATAATGAAAATCATACAGTTTATTGTTGTCTATACTACATATGAATAGCCCATACTCCTTGTATTATCTAGGTGTATGGGCTATTATTTGTATTGTCATCGAAACTTCCGCTAATTGAGTTGTCGAAGAATTGCCCGCACCTTCAACAATATTCTCATTCTCTAACATAGATTGTAAATCCTCTCCTATATTGTTGATGGCACTCACCTACCCTTCTTTATCTGTGAAACTCAGCTCAATATCCTCCGATGACACGGAAGGCATTACCTCTATAATGATCGTTATTCCTCGATACCTTGGCTCCATATCACTGTGATCGAGATCGTATATTACGTCTGGATCCGTATCTTCGGTTATAAAGACACGTGCTGTTTCAAAGCTGATTTGGTGTTTGCGGATGTTGGTTTGGTTCTTTGTGGTGTCGTATTCGATTGTCATTGAGGATTGCTAATACCCAGTAGAAATTCTGAGACCAATGTAGCTGCATATTGTTCCTTCATAGTAAAGGTTTTCTGTTCTCAGCACTTACTTCGACAGTTCATCAGACTTTCTCAATGCTGCTGCAATTACCTGATCCATATCATAATATTTGTACTCTCCAAGTCTGCCGCCAAAGATAACCTTATTTTCTCTATCTGCCATTGCCTTATACTCTTGATACAGCTTTCCATTCTTCTCGTCATTTACAGGATAATACGGTTCATCTCCCGGCTTCCACTCAGAACTGTACTCACGACTTATTACTGTTTTTTGTAAATCCTTTCCCTTCTCGTCCTTACCAAATTCGAACCATTTATGTTCGATTATTCTTGTCCATGGTGTCTCGCTATCCGTATAATTCACAACGGCATTACCCTGGAAGTTCGGTTTGTCAAGAATTTCTGTTTCAAAGCGAACAGAACGGTATTCGATTGGACCGAGAGAATAATTAAAGTAGGCATCTATTGGACCAGCGTAGATGACCATATCTGACTGGCTGTTCCAGTATTCCCTGTCCTCCAGATAGTCTACTCCTGTTCTAACCTCTATCCCGTCCAACATCCTCTCGACCATCTTAGTATAACCGCCAACCGGAATCCCCTGATACAACGCATTGAAATAGTTGTTGTCGAAGGTAAGACGCACTGGGAGTCGTTTGATAATGAAAGCTGGAAGTTGATCACATGGTCTCCCCCATTGCTTTTCCGTGTACCCTTTAATCAGCTTCTCATAGATATCTCGACCTACTAAAGAGATTGCCTGTTCTTCAAGATTTTTCGGTTCGCCTATTATTTCTTTCTTCTGCTCAGCAATCTTTTGAATTGCCTCTTCCGGAGTTACCACTCCCCACATTTTATTAAATGTGTACATGTTGAAGGGAAGAGAATATATCTCACCGTTATAATTAGCCACAGGAGAATTTGTAAACCGATTGAATGTAGCAAACTGATTCACATAGTTCCAGACCGTAGAATTGTTGGTATGGAAGATATGAGCACCATACTTGTGAACGTTTATGCCTTCTATGGGTTTGGTATATACATTTCCAGCAATATGAGGACGCCTTTCCAATACAAGAACGGATTTTCCTTCCGCTTTTAATTTCTGGGCTATGGTTGCTCCATAAAGACCAGCACCAACAATAATATAATTGTGCACTATCATTATCCTCTATACTTACAATCTCCAGAACCGCATTCCCGAAGCCTTCAATTCATCCATTCTATAAAGGCTCTTAACATCCACCAAGACTTTTTCTTCGGCCTTCAAATCTTCCTTAAACAGTTCTTTCAACTGCATCACAGACATATTCCTATATTCATTATGGCCAACAGCAATAATTACACAATCAGCCTTCGGAACATCCTCCCATGCAGTTAGTTCCACTCCATACTCTTTCTTTGCAATTTCAGTATCAGCCCAAGAATCCGTGACCACTGGATTAATCTCGTACTCCTTGAGTCTGTTAATAATGTCAACAACCTTAGAATTTCTGGTGTCTGGGCAGTTCTCTTTAAAGGTCAGGCCAAGAATAACAACTGTAGCCTTCTTCGGTGCCATCCCTGCTTCAATCATTTCCTTGATAGCTGCATCAGCGACAAATGCCCCCATGCTATCATTGACCTGACGACCATTCAGAATGATCTGACTATGATAACCAAGTTTCTCCGCTATATTTGTCAGATAGTATGGATCAACACCAATACAGTGCCCTCCTACCAGACCTGGTTTGAATCCCAAGGCATTCCACTTAGAATTCATACCGTACAAAACTTCATCGGTATCAATTTTCAGCTTATCACATATGATAGCAATCTCGTTCATAAAGGCAATATTGATGTCACGTTGGCTGTTTTCGACTACTTTAACTGCTTCAGCTGTCTTAATGTTTGAAACTGGCACAGTTCCTGCCTTAATGACGATATCATATACTTTCTTGATTTCTCTCGCCGACTCTTCATCCATACCAGAAACCACTTTCCTGATTGTTGTTAATGTATGCACGCGGTCACCGGGATTGATGCGTTCGGGGCTATACCCAATCTTCCAATCAACTCCACACTTCAATCCGGATTCTTTCTCAATGATCGGCACACAGATATCTTCAGTTACACCAGGGTAGACAGTGGACTCGAATACGACAATAGTCCCAGCAGACAGATTCTGTCCAACAGTTCTAGAAGCTCCTTCTACAGGATGAAGATCAGGCGTATTATCATCGTTAACCGGCGTGGGTACAGCAACAACAATAAACTTGGCTTCTTTAAGCTTAGTAGGATCTGCTGTAAACTCTACGGTCGTATCCTTTATGGCTTCTCCTACCTCATTAGTAGCGTCTATGCCATTTGCGTACTCATTAACCCGTTTCTCATTGATGTCAAATCCAATAACCTTTATGTGCTTTGCGAATTCGACAGCAATAGGCATTCCTACATATCCTAAACCCACAAGTGCCAGTTTCTCTTTGCCAGAAATCAGTCCCTGATAAATATTGTTGAATTCCATTGTCTTATGCTCCTTCGTTTTATGATCTACGACGCACCTTTGCATCCATTTGTTTTTTTAGTCTTTCAATACCTTCTTCAGTTTCTTCACAACAAGGTCAACATCTTCTCTGGTCTTATATGGATCTATCGGAAGACTAAGAACAGTCTTGCAAAGCTTCTCTGTTACCGGGCAGTCAGTTAATGCGCTATCTGTATTATCAAATGCCCCCTGTTTATGCATCGGCTTTGCGTAATAGACCATTGATGGGATACCCGCTTCTTTTAGCTTTTCCTGAAACTCTTTCCTGTTCACATTTTCCGGCAGTTGGACTGTATACTGTGCCCAAGAACTGTAGAAGCCTTCTTTGATCTTCGGCAGCACTAGCTCTGTATCTTTCAGTTCTTCCGTATACCAACCGGCGACCTTGTTGATATCTTCAAGCTCATAATCCACAAACGCTTTAAACTTCGGAAGAAGAATTGCCGCTTGAAGAGTATCCAGTCGACTGTTCTTTCCCAGCCGGATATTATTATACTTTGCGTTCGGATCGTTGGGATTACTCGTATCCTTACCGTGAACACAAATTGACCGGATCAAATCGGCCCATTCATCATTGTCTGTAAAGATCGCTCCACCATCCCCATAGCATCCAAGAGGTTTTGCCGGAAAAAAGGATGTCGTTGAGATGTCGCCAAAGCTGCAAGCCATCTTTCCATTAAAGCTCCCACCGAATCCTTGTGCACCATCTTCTAATAGAAGGAGATTGTTTTTTTTACATATAGCCTTGATAGATGAATAGTTTGCAGGAAGACCGAATAGATCTACAGAAACAACAGCTTTTGCCTTATACTTTCCTTCAGAGATCACCTTCTTAACTGCTTCTTCCAGTTTTTCTGGATCAATGTTGTATGTTCTTTGATCTACATCAACAAAAATTGGAGTAGCTCCTTCATCCGCAGGGCATTCACCAGAAGAGAAGAAGGTAAAGTCTGGGACAAATACTGCATCTCCTTTTCCAATGCCCCAAGCCCGCATTGCAATAGAAATTGCATCTGTTCCGTTCGCACAAGTGATGCAATGCTTTACACCGACATACTCCGCAAGAGCCGGCTCCAGTTCTTTAACTTCCGGACCCGAGATGAAGTGAGCAGATGAGGCAACTTTAATCATGGCAGCGTCTATCTGCTCTTTAAGGACCTCGTATTGTTTAGGTAAATCTCTGAATTGCATCCTAAGACCTCCTGTTTTGGTTTGTCTCCTGTATATATTTTCTAACTTTCTCAACCGCATCAAAGAACCCACGGTACTCCTCAGGTGCCCACTTCTCACGAATTCTCTGCTGGACGCCACTCGGTCCAACTACGGATGGCACAGATAACGCCACTCCCCTGCAGCCATGTTCACCCATAAGAACCGAAGATACAGATGCAATCGTCGGTCTCTGGTTTATAACCGCATCAGCAAGTTGACAGACACATGTAGCAATACCATAATGAGTCCGACCCTTTGCCTTTATTATCTGGCTACCCATTATCTTGGTCTGCTCAGTTATCTGCTTCTTCGTTTCATCCGTCCAGGCTATCTTCATCTCAGAGCAGAATTCATCAATAGGAATACCACCAACAGTCACATGACTCCAAACTGGAACCTGACTGTCTCCATGCTCTCCGACTACATAGCCGTTGATCACGCCTGTACTCAGCTCTATATAATCTGCTATACATCTTACAAAACGGCTGGAATCCAAAATACAGCCAGAGCCGAAGACCATCCCGTTCGGAAGTTCCATCCACGCAGCAACTTTATAGGTCAGAATATCTACCGGGTTTGAGATTATTAATATCACACCTCTTGTGTAATACTTCTGAATCTCATCAACCACAGCTTGCATGATCTTCACATTTTCATTCGTGAGATCAAGTCGGCTTTCTCCTGGTTTTCTTCCTCGGCCAGCAGTGATAATGATCAGATCGCAATCAGCGCAATCGCTATAATCTCCCGCATACAGATCCGCTGTACCCATGGCCGGAATGCCATGCCTTATGTCCTTTGCCTCTCCGTCCGTCTTCTCCTGATTGATATCAATCATTACGATCTCCCGGGCGACATCCCGGAGGGCAAGAGCATAGGCAATCGAAGAGCCGACATATCCAGCACCAATTATCGCGACCTTACGATTGCCAATTGTATATCTAATCTTTCTGTGCATAATACGTCTCTTTCACGGTTTTCTCATATCCGACTCAATTCTTCTCGCTATTGCCTCATGATGATCACGTATAAAAAAATGTGATCCATCGTATTGTTGGAAAGAACAATTGCTAAAATACCTCATCCACTGTTTCATTGCTTCCAAAGGTGTATCAGTTTCTGAATAGAATACTGTTGTTGGGATATTTGTGTGGATATCGAATTCCTCAAACCTATGGTTTCCAATAATCCGATAGTCTGCCCGGTATATTGGGAGATATGTTCTCCAGAACGGTTTATTATTTATCAACTTCTCAGGTACTGCACCATATTGAATTGTTTTATTTTTTACCCATTTGTCTAAGTCCTCTTCTGACATGCCACGAATCATTTTCCTCGGTTCTGGTTCATGAGCCGCTAAAAACAAATGAACTGGTTTTTTGACATTATTTCTAATTATTAGTTTCAACACTTCTAATAAGGTAATTGAACCCATACTGTACCCGAACAGTGCATATGTAGAATCAGTCATTCTCGTTTGTAAAAACAAATACGAATCCTCTGCTAATTCTTCAAAAGTCTTATAAAAAGACTCTTTATGCCGTGTTCCATGTCCAGCATACTCAAACTTCTGTACTTCAATATCATGCAAATCTAATTCAAGATCATCGAAGAAACGCATGGTCCCCCCTGCATGTGTAAAACAGAACAACTGCGTCTTACCCATAATACTTTGTCAGCTCTTTATACAGAGTCTTTCCAGAGTCATTCTTCGGGATCTCGTCAATAACTATCGCCTTAAATGCAGCCGGGTTCAGCTTGGTCTTACTGATCACAAACTCTCTCACAGGCTCTGCAATCTTCTCATCTGTCACAAAGATATAGAGGTGGTCGTCCACACCGGAACTTGCCACTTCAATCTCAAATTCGCCTTTAATGAGTCTATCGATCTCGTCGAGGTTAACACGATTTCCATAGATCTTGAGGAAACGCTTCTTCCGGCCAACGATATAGTAGAATCCATCCTCATCAAACTGCGCCATATCACCAGTTTCAAGACGCCCATGCCGTTCATCGCCAAGGATCAGATCTTCACCTTTCTCTGCGTATCCGAGAGTGACGTTCTTTCCCTCGTACACCAATTCCCCGGTAGTTCTTGGAACCTTTACTTCATTTCCATCTTCACCAATCAAGATAAACTTTCCGCCGGGAATCGGAATGCCCATGGAGCCTTTCTTTTCCACAGCTTTCTCAGGAGGAAGATATCCCATCCGACTTGTCGCCTCAGCGGCTCCGTACATGACCACGAAGTTCTTTCCCTGTTCTGCTGCATATGTTGCAAACTTCTCATGAAGCTCCGGTGTAATCTTGCCACCAGCTTGGGTCATGGTTCGGAGAGATGGTAACTTCATGCGATAGAAGCGCAGCTTGTCCAGCATCTCATAGGTGTACGGAACACCACCGAAGCTCGTTGCTTCTGCTTCCTTGAAGAAGTTCCAGAACTCCTTCTGCATAAGTCCTTTATCGGTTAGAAGGAGTGTAGCTCCAACGAGGAAATGCGAGTTAATGATAGAAAGCCCGTACACATAATTCATCGGCAATGTGGTGATCGGCCGTTCTGTATCATCAAGTTTCAGATACTCAGCGATAGACTGTGCGTTATCAAGAAGGTTTGTGTATGACTGCCGCACCAGTTTCGGACTGCCCGTAGATCCGGACGTAGTGATGAGCAACGCCAGTTCATCATTAAGAGGATACTTCACTGTATATTCAGTTTTCAGGAGAACATACTTATATGCCGAATATACTATTTCTAACCCTGCAAATTGTTCTACCTGATCCTGTGGAACCCAGAGATATTCCGGATTATATGTCTTAAGTAGATTCTCTAAAAGTGATTCTTCCAAATGACTGTTCACCATTACGGGAACAATTCCATTATTAATGAAAGCCGTATATCCCAATAATGATCCAATCTCATTTCGGCAGAGTCCGAAGACAAGACATCTATGACCAATTTGTTCTGCCAAGGCATTTGCATTTGCATTTAGTTGACCGTATGTCAAACTTTCATTGATTTCATTCTGTATAGCCTTTTTTTCGTTATACTTCTCTAGATCCCAAATCTTGCCCATTATTTCTTGCCTTCCTTGTTGATGGCGAGCGTTCGCTACATCCATAAATTGATTATATGTATGCTCTGTCATTAAATGCGGTATGGATTTGCTCTTAGTACTGAAGAGTTATGCTGAAATCATCTTTTTCTTACCTTGTATTTTCACATTCCACCATCAACTCGAAGGACCTGTCCAGTGATAAAAGAAGCATCTTCAGAAGCAAGGAATAAAACTGCTTTTGCAATCTCTTCTGGTGTACCAAGTCGGTGAAAGGATGATGTATTAATCATGGATTCTTTAGCTGAATTACCCATTTGATCAGCAAGTTTAGTATTTGTCAAGCCTGGTGCCAAAGCGTTCACACGAACACCTGCTCTTGCCATCTCCTTAGATAATACCTTTGTAAATAGTATCATGCTTGCCTTGGTTGCCCCATATACAGTGTTCCCAGAGTCACCATCTATTCCGGCTGCCGACGCCATGTTTATAACGCATCCATGTGACTTAATTAGGGAATTGAATAATCCCTGCGTCAGTTGTACCTGTGCAAAATAGTTCACACGAAACACACGTTCCATATCATCCAGCTTTGTCATCGGAAGTAGCGCAAGGTAAGGAATTCCAGCATTATTCACGAGAATATCAACCGGGATTTTCAATCCGCGAATTGTCTTAATTCCCTCTTTGATCGATTCCTGCTGCATCATATCAAAATACACAGGATATGTATTGATTCCATATTCGTTTCCAAGCCGAACTAACTCATTTTCATAATCGTTTGGTGCAATCATACACGCTATAATATTCGCACCATTTTCAGCCATAAGCGATGTTATAGCTCTCCCAATACCACCGTCAGCTCCTGTAATAACCGCCGTTTTTCCTTCCAGTTTTCTATCCATGCTCATCCTCACATCATTCCACATTTATATATCTAGACAGCATTCTCACAAGATCATAACCATCCCAGATTACCCCAATATCCATCGCCTTCCCAATCGGAGTAATCCTGTCTATTCCACGAAGACTATTATTCACAACTACATTCCTGATATTTTCCGGATCAAGTCCAAACCATGTAATTGTCTGGAATTTTTCTGTCACCATCGGAACTATGTCCTCAAGTCTTCTCATAGAATACTCATAGAAGTAACCGCCTTTTCCACGATATTTCTCAATGCTGGAAACAAGTTCCTTGAGTTCTATTTGATAAAGCAGGTTTGTTCTTTTATTGATGGAATTAATATTATCGTATCTGTCAATTGAGTCCTCACAAGCTTTTGTATACTTATCTACGCACGTTGCCGCCTGCAATTGATACTTTTTCTCTGCTGTTGCATACACAGCGTCCCAGAATCTTTGCCTTCCAGCTTTTGTATCGTTAACCCAACAAATAATCATCGGACTTGAACATGCATTCTGATCCATCAGATACGTATCATTGTAGAAATCTTCTGCAAGTCTCGTAATTCGATTCTCATTAGTTTCCTCTACAGACTTGGCGTCGATGATGCAGAAAGAATACCGATCTGCAAATGCAATATCGATGCATTTGGGTCTTATCTTTAAACTACGAATGCTGTCGACTGTCTTATCTCCACCCCAAATCATCCGCGCATCTGCCATGATTGAGAACTGTTCCGTAATTTCATTATTTGCCGGATATCTGATAAACACTGATCTGTTTTTTATTTGCGGATGATCTTCCAATGTCTTTCTAAGCAAATCCAATGCTGCTTCTGTCTGCAAATACTTTTTACTTGGAAGCCTTACAATATTTGAACAACCGGCTAATAATGCAAACATGTATGAGAAGGCAAAACTTATTGGAATATTTGACGGTGTCACATGGAAACAAAGACCTCTTCCAAGCCGAAAGCTCGATTCCGGACAGTTTTCCTTCAGCTTTAATATATTCCCCTTACGGCACCAAAAGCCAAGTGCTGCAAGATCCGGGTATGCCCTCGCTAATGGAGACTTCATAATTCGTGATGATAAATCAGATATAAATGAAATCGCTTCATCGCTATATGCTTTAAGAGGTGTAGTTTTTATATCTTCTGAACCGATCATATACTCAATGCCGTTCATATGTGTCACTGCACCCCCTTAACTCTGCACCTTTGATGCGCCCGTGGATTTTGAAATACTTTCCGCATCTTCCACAAGGACAATCATCTTCTCCCAATATTTCTCCCTCGTCCTCTGTTAAAAGTGCGTGACCTGGATAGCTGGTTGGAAGAAGGGAGAGTAATTCGATCAGCCCTTTTTCTCCGATTCCGCATTCGCTAAAATCTTCCGGCTTCCTGATATGGACATCAGAAAAATTAGAGCAGTGCATGTGGCCATACTCGCATTCCACAAATACAGATCCAAGCTGCTCCGCCATGCCATAGTAATTATGTACCTTGACATTTCCACCAAAGACACCACTGACTCTGCTATTATATTCCAGTGTATCAACCGCTTGATCCTTAAGTTTTTTCCATCCACCTATATGGAAGAGTACTGCTTCCTTAAACGGAATCTGAATACCTGCCTTTTCAAGCTCCCGAACAACAAACTGCCAGATCATATAGGTATACCCAAACATTAGGACAGTTTCCCCAGCATGGTTATCGCAGAACTCTCTAACCTTCTTAACGTCAAGCTTCATATCGGCATCCAGAGCATATGTAGTATTACGCCCGAAGGTTGAAAAGCCAATTATTCCAGCACCTCTAGCAGAGAACATAGACCTATCTTTCTTCACCATTTCTGTATCAAGCAGTAGAAGGGGAAGACGTTGTTTCCCTATATATGACGTTATAATAGCTGCCAATGTTTTTGTCTGATTGGCAGTATTCTGTCGATCCAAGAAAATCTTTGATACAGCCTGCCCCGATGTGCCTGATGAGGTCATCGTTTTGACTATTTCAGATCGGTCTACACTCAGTAATTCATATTCCTTAAACATACGGACAGGAATAAATGGGATATCCGAAGCATCTTCTAGTTTTTCTGATTCATATCCCTGTGTAGTAAGAATATTACAATATTCTCTGCAATGTTCCTTGTGATAGTCTGTAAGCTCACGTAGTCCCTCGAATAGCATTCGTTCTTTTTCATCATGCTTTAGACTATATGGATCAGTTGTATATAGTTTTTCAAGCGTTTTCATCTGTTTCCTTCCTTTACAAACACATCCAACGGCTCACAAAACGCACCACCAAGATATGAATAGAGATTCATTACTGCTGTATTCGATGAGCTGATGCGACCACTTATCTTTTGGTATCCATGCTCTTTTGCTCTACTGACAACATATGCATACATGGAAAGAGCAGCTCCAGCTGCTCTATACCTTTCTTCTACAGCTGCCAAATGAATGAACGTTTCAGTTTCAGATAACTCCTCTAAGTCTATAAACCCAATAACTTTTTCTTTGTTCAAGCAAACATAACAGTCTGTCAGATTCTCTACCCAGCTCTTAAGAATTACACTTGCAGTGTTCTGATCCAACTGAGGCCGAATATGAAACCGACTATCAGATGGGAAACTAGACTCAGCAATTCGAAGTATTTCTGGTTTATCTTCTAACAGTGCTTTCTGCATTGAAAAACGAACCATCTTTTCATAATCCAGATTTACACGTCTCAGATTGATAGATACACCTATCGTTCTATCTGCAAATGTGTACCCTCTGTCGTTCATTGCTTTAATGTTCTCTCTTCCAGGTTGCAGCTCAACTCGAATATAATCTGATGTCTCTGGTGCATGAATTTCCGATGCTCTTTCCGCCCTGATTTGAAGCAATTCAAAGCCCGGATACTCCAAAGTAGTCAATGTCATAATTAGTATTCCTTATATTTCCACTTCATACTTTTTCATAATTTCCTTTCCTTTTTCAAAGGAATTAAAATCAATGATATCATCTGTATCAAATGCGATATCAAATGTTTCTTCAAGTGCAGAAATCAATCCCATATGTCCAACAGAATCCCATGCGTCAATACCTTGATATGTCAGCGTATCAGCCTCCTCTGCTGCAACACCAAATGCAGTTACAAATGCCTCACGATACTTGTCAAGATTACTCATTTTTTTTCCTCCTCAAAAATGATTTTCTTAATCTTTCTCAAATCATAAAAATGTCTCAATTCCCACATTTTTTTGAGACCCGCAGCCATATTAAACATTACTTTTTTCAGCAGGCAATGGTCTTGCTGGATTACCTACCACTTTTATTTTGCTTTCCACTGCTTTCATCACAGCCGAAGCCATTGAAATATAGGCATTCTCACCCACGGTAATCCGATTCCGAATGCTAGAGTTGATGCCGATAAAAGTGCCACTTTTTATTTCTGCAAATCCAGCAATGATTGTACCAGAGGCTATTTCCACATTCTTATATAAATGAACATCATGTCCTATCTGTACTAAAGCATCAATTTTTACGTGATCCTCTATTACTGTATCTCCACCGGACCCGCATGAAATATTATCATGTGTTCCTATTTCTACATTGTCACCAATTATGACCTTTCCCAATGTTGGAATCCTTATTTTATTCCCATTCTCATCGTCAGTCATTGTAAATCCATTTGACCCAATTACTGCATACTCATTTGCCAATAAATTATCACCTATTGAGGAGTGTTTTATTACACATCCTTTAAAAATCCTAGCGTTTTTCCCAATCCTGACGTCAGGGCCAATCTGACATCCCGTTTCTATATAAGCATCATCTGGGATTATTACATCCTCTGTAACATAATATCCTTTCTCATTCTGAATCAACTTAAGATTTTTTTCTTCTTCAAAACGTTCCTCAGCAAACTGATTTGCAAATTGTGTATACTCTAACTGAGGACTTTTTGAAAAGCAAAATACATGCTTGTCCATTAGGACTTCCGGCACAACAATACCGGTCTCAGCAAACACTAAACATTCATTTACGTTATTAAGAGCTGATAGTAGAGTTTCAACTTTTTTTGTTATGAACATTGCAGTGTTACATTTTGGAGCTCCGATATAGGAAAGTCCTTCAATCAAAAAGTTTTTATTTAGAACTATACGCTTCACCTCGAATTTCATTACAACCCTCCCTCTCCGAACCGTCCTACAAAATCCATCGTGCTGCATTCTTCCAATGGGAGCTTAACCGGACGATGCTCTGCAGCAGATTTGTAAATTGCAAGGACGAGTTCTAAGGCCTTTTTTCCTGCTTCCCCATCAACATAAGGTGCACGATGATTCACAATCGAATCAATAACATCTGCATAAAGTGGTGTATGTCCGAACCCATAGACATTCGGAGGATTTTCAGCATATGTTGCTTTTACTTCTTCTGGATCATCCAAGTCGTCTGCGAATCTCCATTCGTCTATGATGTTATCTGAAGCACCTGCAGCTTTTGCAGTCCCCTTTTCACCGAAAATGTAGAGCGTTTCCTCCAGATTTTTCAAGTAGACATTTGTCGTCCCCTCTATAAGCCCATACGCGCCATTGGAAAACTTCACGAGAGCCATTCCCAGATCTTCAGCTTCCAAATAGTTGTGTTCAATCTGATCTGTATATGCGAATACCTCATCAACATTATCACCCATCATCCAACGAAGAAGATCGATATTATGAATGCACTGGTTCATCAGGCATCCGCCATCCTGTGCCCAAGTTCCTCTCCAGGGTGCCTGCTCATAGTAACCTTTCCCACGATTCCACCGAATATGTGCGGCACCATGGGAAAGCTTGCCAAAGCGACCTGCCTCAAGCGCCTTTCGGATATATTGAATGGATTTATTAAATCTATTCTGATGATTTGCACAGACGACAACGCCAGCTTTATGGCCAGCAGTTATTATCGCATCCGCATCAGCAATGGAAAGTGCTATTGGTTTCTCAATAATCACGTTGCATCCTGCAGCAATGCAATCGAGAGCAATTGCCGCATGTTTACCAGATTCGGTGGCAATTGCCACAAGCTCAGGCTTTTCGGCTTTCAGCATCTCTTTATAGTCTGTATATTTTTTGACGGTCTCCAATCCGAAGCGGTCAGATTTCTCCGCCATAACCTCGGGTAAAATATCACACATGGCTACAAAGTCCAGCTTGTTATTCTTTGCAGCCTCGATGTGATTGGGACTAATTCGACCACAGCCAATTAATGCGTACCTCATTATTTCACTTCTTTCTTTTTGTTAATTCGATAATACCTTTGATTTCTTTTTTTAACAGTCCAGTTGAAACACCAAAGCACAGTACTGTCGTTAATACAATTTTAAGAACATCACGTATTTGAATCTTTTTCAATAAAATAACAATAATATAAAATACTATCAGTCCACCTATCCATCTAAAAATGTGTTGTAGCATCTCTCTTAAATCTACATATTCATTTTTCTTATGAGCGTGGTAGAGATTAAGAAAAGCGCAAATTATGACAGCGATACTGCTGGCGAGCGTAACTCCGACAACTCCGCAAGTTCGGCTTAGTATAACACTTAAAAGAATATTTACTAATATTGACAGAGTGCTATTAATGGTTACATGCTTTGATTCTTCATAAGCATAAAGCATTCTTCCATATAATTCTCTGAACACAAATGGAACAAAACTTATGCAATATCCCTTTAATGCCATTGCGCAATTCAGAACAGAAGTTTCATTAAACTCTCCTCTTCCAAAGATAAGTCTTACAATACTTTCGCTGTAAACCCACCCAATAGCTGTTGCGGGAATTAAGTACAATGTAAAGATTTTTGCAAACCTAAATGACATCGAAGCTGCTTCGCGATCCGCATTTTCTATTATCGCATTAGTTATATATGTAAATAATATTCCTCCCATGCTCGCAATTATAGTACATACAAAATTGCTTAGAACGGCTCCATAATGAACAGCCGTAATAATTCCGTCGCCCATTCCGGATACTATTATTTTGTCTACTTGCTGATTGACGAAAATCATCGAATACCCAAAAAGAACTATCCCGGTAGTTTTTAAAAACCTTACTACTGATTTATTCTTAAATGGGTTTCCTTTTTCTATTGACCAATACTTCTTCGAAAGAACAAATAAAAACGCAAAGCAAATAAAAACAGACAAGAAGAAGGCAATATTTAATGTATTAACACCGTATATTCTTTTCAGGAAAACAATACAGCCAATAAAAGATAGGCTTTGAAAAATGCCGATCATTTCACCAGCATAAAAATGTTCATTTGCTTTTAATAATGCATTAAACACCCCTATTTCTGCTATAAACACGAACGACGTAGAGTATATTCTAATATAAGTAGCAAGTTGGCTGGATAATTCAGTCGTATACGATGGAGCTAGTATTCGAGAAATAATAGGGGCGAACAGCCACAATCCTAATGTGGATAATATGCCTAAGGCAATAACTATTTTGAAAATATTAGACGCAAACCCTTTAGCTACATGATTGCCCTGCTTCTTTTCAGCAAGATATATAGGAATAAACGATGTTATAAGTGTTTGTGAAAGCACAAAATCTAGATCTTGAACAGTACCCTGTCCTAGCATAATTAGATCCGTATCTATTGTAGTCCCAAATGCATTTCCCGTAATGATTTGCCTTATAAAGCCAAGCATTTTTGCAATCATAATGATTGCAGTAACAAATATCATTGAGCGAGCTAGCTTTTTATTCATAGGAGGACCTCATTATTGTCATTTCCTATATTTTCTAGCTTTCTCATACCAATTAGCTCCATATCTCAAATCCATCACGAATATAGAATTCAAAAGAACTACTGAAGCACGGCTCATTTTTATCGCCTTTTTAGTTTTTATTCTCTTGTAGAATTCAGCTTCCAAAGGCGCGAAATTGTTAACATCTGTCTTTCTTCGAATAGGTTTTTCTAAAGCATACATTGCTTTAGCATATAATCCTCCTACTTCTCTTATAATTTTTTGCCTTATTGGTGACCCACTCAAAATATTCAGATGCTTTTTGTCACACACTCCATACACTTCCCCAAGTTCTTCTGTTACATACTTCTCATACAGCTTCTGATGCAATCGATATCGTGTTGGAAGAGAGTACCAAAATATTAATAAATCTTTATCCCAACACGGTAGAGTCCACCTATACCCAAAGAATTCATGAACACGATTCATGTTTAGATAGCACTTAATGTGTGCACCTAATGTTTCAATACAGTCTAACCCTGATATGAAAGAATCGTAATCTTTAACCCCTATCTCATACAACTTCATGATGTGTCTTATATCTTTACTTAGAAGATTCTTCCCTTCTTCTGTCACTTCAAACTTAATAAACCGATGTTCTAATATGTAATTTATGATACCCTCTTCATTCTGGCCATACTTCTCAACCTCGTCCGAAGAAGGAACATAAAATCCTGTTGGCATATCATTACATAATCCTGTTATAAAGACAGAATCTTCTCGAACCAACTTTTGCTCTTTGATTTTTTTTAATGCAACATAGTTTTGCAGATAAGCTGTATAATCAGCACTATCCATATAAGCGAAGAAATCTTTATCATCCACTATAGATGCAGTATCTTCGTCCTTATACTCGATATTTATCCACTCATAACCTGTCGCATCCGCTATCCTTTTAGCCTGTTGTACCTCAAAAGAATCAGGTTTTCCGTAAGTATATAATATAACATTGTCAATTCCGTTTCTTTTTAATGAGAAAGCTACATATCTTGAATCATAGCCTCCGCTGAGAGAAAGAACAAGGCTTCTGTTCCCAACGATTTTCTTTAACTGCGACACCATCGTCTCCGTTTTTCTATCTAGTTGTTTTATCGCCTCCTCTTCAGTTATATCAACTTGCTTTGCTTTGTGAACAAAATAAGGAATGGTTTCTATTCCATCGTCACAAATCAATAAAATGCAACCAGGCATTACTTGTTTAATATCATTGTATATCGTATTCTCATAACACACATATTCAGTTGCATACATTTCAAAGGATCTTAAGCCATTAACCTCTTCAGGACTTACACGTAAAATATTTCTGATGCTGGTAGGATCATCAGATATAGTTTTTCCTCCTACATCATAAAATAGTGGCATCGTTCTTCCAATGTCTACGATAGCAATTAGTTTTCCTTTTTTATGAATTACAGCACTGAAAAACCCCTTGCTCTCTTCCAAAAAATACTTTAGTGCATCTATATCTTCTATTGAACGAAGCAAGTGAATTGCATCTTGTTCCTCATAGATATTTCCGTCTTTATCAATAAGATAACCTTTGAAAGCGTCCTCTGCATCTTTATACCACGTATATCCCATATTTTTTTGGAGCACAATCCTTGTATTCATTATTCAAATCTCTCCAGTTTTTGATACATACCGAATTCCATCTTTGTAGGAATATGCATTTTGAGGATTTTTCCCACTTTTGTAGCTGTACATTTCCTTTGCGAAGATGTTACAATCAAAATAGGTGTACGCTGTTTCGTATGCGCAATCCGACATATTTTTTAATCTCTCAGGTTGTTCGAATATATTTCTAAACTGCTTCCTCATCTCATCTTCATCTTTAACCAATATCTCCCATCCCCCAAAGTACTTATGATACGTTGAATGTGGGAAAACCATTACAGGGGTTCCAACAGCTAGTGAGTTATTCATTGTTACCGAAACTGACCCCGGTTGTAAATATAAATCTGCTGCACTAATATATCGCATCAAATCTGTAGAAGTCTTCCATCCTAAGTATATAAATCGTGAATCCGAATCAATCATTTTTATAACGTAATCCTGTTCTTTAGGAATACTTCCGATAATTAGTAATTTGAACCTGATATTTTTAAATGTACTTAAGCAGCGCAATATTGCATCAGTTTTCTTTTCTTTAGACAATTTCCCTGAATGTACAAATAATAATTCGTCCGGATCTAACCCTAATTCCTTCCTTACTTCTTCCCGATTGACATATTTCTGTTTTTTATCAATAAATCTGGCTGGAAGAGGCAATATACTGTTCTTTTCTTCCCTTATACCGTATACATCTCGGAAGAACTTTAACTCATCCTCACCAATATAATACATTCCATCTATAGAATTATAGTTTTTACGTATCACAAATCTGAATATGAGACCTTGAACTACCCATCGAGAAAACCAATTTCTACATGAATTGGCAAAAGATGCATGAGAATCTGCAAGTAATACCGCATTAGGATACGTTCTCTTATATTCTGCAATCTCAAACAGGTTGAATGTTTGCAAATTATGAATCATAACAATATCAGGCTTAATCTCGTATAGTTTCTCTTTCAGTCCACTAACCGTATTTATTTTCCCGTTAAACCGTTTAAGCTTTGGGAATTTGTCCGGGAATCTATATATATGTACCCCATAGTTGTTAATATAATCTGTTTTTTCCTTATTGCCGCGACCGCCTTCTGTGTTCATATCATATTCTGTTGCAAAAATATATGTCTCATTCCCATCCATTGAGTTTGTTTCAGACAGAATATTACGATGATAAGACCAGTTTTCAGAGTATGGGTCACACATGCATATATGTACAATTTTCATCTCTAGTACCTTTCAAAACATCCTTGTATCTCAACAGTACTTAAGTTTATACTCTTGTCGGATTCTTTACTTCTGAATACTGCTTCGTCAAAGAAAACAATAATAATTAAAAGCAGTATGCCTCCTGTTAGCAGAGCCGTTAACAATCCACCATTTACTAGAACAGAAAATGGATAAGCACAAAATGCAAACACATATTTCTTGTTACCCGACTGTCTGTCCAATAGTTTTAGTATCAGGACAAGTAAAATCGAAGCAATAAGCATACCTATAAATCCCATGTTTGCATAGCCATAAGACAAATAACCTGTATTTGCTTCTGCTTCAATGGTTGGGAAATATATATCGTTAACAACCCATCCGGATGGTTTATCATATTGGTATGTCATTCCAAAAAGCATACCCAAATGAGACTCAGAATAATATAGTTTGTTCAAATTTGTTGAAAACTGCTCGTAAAACATAAAGTCTATCATAGCAGGATCGAAAAGAAGACGAACAGGTACAATCGCAAACGGCAATTTGAAAGCCAGACATTTATATATGAGTGTGCAAAAAGTAACTAGCCCAGTAATTCCAAGAGTAAACATCTTACCAAAATCAAATTTGTTCAACATCCAATACACGCCCAATATTAATACCGGTGCAAACAAAACCTCTTTCCTCGCAACTATTAAATAGGCTAACAGTTGCAGCAATATAAACGCAGTGACAATCTTATAATTTCTCTTTTTCAACCCATATATCATATAATAAGGATTGATAACTCTATATTGCCATACCGCGGTATAACGTATTAGCGCAAAACCATAATCAACATCATCTCTAATATCATATATTGAAGTAAGATTCAATGCACTTAAACTTGGTCGATTCTTTAATAAAAGGATGGCGTACGTCAGACAAGTAATTAACAATAAGATTATATGTAAAACGACCTGGCTATGGTTAATTCTTATGATTTCTCTTGTAGTCCGGCTATAATTGACGAGTATTGCTTGCAACATAAATGCAAATGCTAACATTAATACAAACGAATCGCTCCTGTTCTTCATCGCATATAGCGTGAGAACTGGTACTACAAGCATTATGAATAACATTTGTAGTACCATCGCACCCACGGTATCCTTCTTTTTAAAGACCGGAAAACTTAAGATTATCATTATAAGCCATGATATTATGTACTTCGTTGCATTAAAATCAAGTTCTATTCCTCTATATGCATATAAAGAAGATGCTACTACATAGGAATAATCTAGCACAATTTTATAAATAATCAGGAACAGATAAATACCTTTTCCTTTTTGTTGCTCTACTCCAACTAATTCAAATATGTTTTTCATTTTACAACTCATGAATCATTTACAAGTCGATAACAAAGGTAATCATCGAACAAATTCCTTATCTTTTTATGCGTATCGTTTCTTCAGAACCTGATTGATTCTTTCTTTTTTCATTACATATTATGGTACACTCACTGCAATTGATTATTTTTGTATCTATGCGGCGTATAAATCTGTCGACAATTCCTGGCATATGATGTAAATCAGCATAATAATCATAAATATCATACACTAGTAGTACATTTCATAAGTTCCAGTGCATTAGATAACGAAAAAGGTAATGAGATATTCTGCTTTTGGCATAGACGAATGCTCATATGGTCAACATAACTAATGCACTATTATTTTTGAAACACGATACTAGTTTGGTATTTTTTCTTTTCCTTTAATAGATACGCAGGAAACGCCGTATCAAAATCACTTGCGTGAACAACATCATATTCTGAACCATACTTATATAGATAATCATATAGCCTCTTATTAAATCTAATCATTGGGATTAGATTCTTTTTAAACCCTGCAGCCAAAATGGAGGGTATGCCTATATGATAAAAAGTGATTTCATGATCGCCTATTTTCAATTTATGCGTTCTATCAGTGCCTGCATCTCTATCCCAAGCACAAACATTCAATTGATAATCGTCAGCTAAAGCTAATAGCTCTTTTTCGAGTCCAGAATCGGGTTGCCCTACCCAGATCTAAGAAATAGAACTTTCTTGCTATGTTTACTGCTGTTTTCCACCATTAATTCTATTCTCCTCGATCAAATTGAATATCATAGATTCAATCTCACCGTATGATTTTTTTCTATCGAACTGTTCTTCTGCAATTCTTCTTGCAATTACCGACATCTTTTTACATAGTTCTCTATCTTTGTAGAGTTTTAGAATTCCTTCGTATAAATCCATCGTATTTTCTGGTTCGACATTCAAGCCAAAACCATCATTCTCAACCTTCATCCTAAACTCTTTACTGCTACAAGTATTAATCATTGGTTTTCCTGCAGCAAGATAGTCACCTATCTTATTTACTATACTCTGCTTAGCTTTTTTCACAAATGAATTTATTGTAATATCGGATTTAACAAGATACGCGGCCATCATTTCGTATGTCTGATAACCTAGGAACTCTACATTGCACGAATGTTCACCCGCGATTGTCTCAAATTTCTCTTTAAGGGGCCCATTCCCTAAGATTTTTATGCAGATATTCCTGTAATTGTTTTTATATAATTTCTGCGCTGATCTAATTAATGTTTCTATATCATAGCTTGTACCCAATGTACCCGCATATGTAATCCAGAACTCATTTTCTGATTTATTAATTGCTTTTATGTTTTTTTCAACCCCTGCATCAAAAATCTCAAGTTCACTTCCAACATACACAGTTTTACGAGGTAGTTTTGCGGAAGCACCATATTCGAGTGGCTTATCCCGATACTCGTCAGATGTTCCAATAAAACCATTTGCATGAGTGTACGCGTACTTTGCGTATTTTCTATATGGATAATAGAGGATGTCAGTTATAATTGGAATGTGCAGCACCATATCCATACTTTCAGGCCACAAGTCTTCCACGTCAATAATCACCGGGATATTATGTTCATTCCCAAATCTTGTAATTGACGCACACAATTCATTATCGGGAATAATCGTATATAACAAGTCATACTTTCTTTCTTTATTTGTTTTTTCTATCTCTATCAGTGCATTCCTAGTAAGAACTTTGTGGCTGATTATTCTCCTGATATCGATGTTTTTCTTATATCCAGGCTCTTCAATAAGATGAATTGCATACTCAACTTTGTTCTTTATTTCATCCACTTTCTTTGGATCTCGTTGTGCTTTTTCCCAATGATTAAATGTACTTGTATAGAGATCGACACTATATCCCTTTGATTGCAGGAAATTCGCAAGATAAGCAAATCTTGAATAACCTTTCTCACCTGGCAGTGCCAATGCACAAGCAACAATTGCTACTTTCAAGTTATTTAAGCTTTGTTCCATCGAATTTATTCTCCTCTGTCATCTCGATACTTTCCATAAGCCCATATTTACTGACTTGGTCTACAGGTTCGTAAACTAAGTCACCGAATACCTTCTTGACCACTCTTATCCCACATATCCTTATTGCCAAGTTGAATGCTCTGGTTAGTAGTATCTTCTTACCATGGCACTCTGCAATTTTTCTCACCATATCAGATGTTCTTGTATACTCTGCGTTTTGTGGGAAATAGAGTCCCTGCTTTTCTTCATCTATAGCTTCCTTCACAAACTCGCAGAGATTTCCAATATAAATCATTGAACGCTTGTTTTCATACTGTGGAAAGATCGGGGATTTGAGAGCGAATGATCTCAAGCTCTGATAATTTCCCTTGCAACCATTCCCATACACCATTGGTGGCCTAAGACAACAGAATTTGAAGCTGTCATCCTCCAACTTTTTAATCTCTTCATCTGCTTGAAGTTTTGACTCCCCATATGCGCTTTTCGGATTTGGTTTTGTCTCTTTCGTGATTCTCCCAACCTCAAGCCCATAGACAGACATAGACGAGAGGAGAATAAACTGCTTAACACCCGCAGTCTTTGCGTTCTTGGCGATATCAATTACAAGATCTCCATTTACGTCAAAGTACAAATGCCGGTTTTCAGCTGTCTCTTTTCTGTGTGCGATACCCGCTACACAGAAAATCACGTCGATGCCCTTAAACATTGCAGATGACGGCTTAAGGTCTTTAGTTTCCAGTTCGGAGACCGAGTACTCTTCTGGCCACTGCTCAAGGTATTCCCTAAAAGAGTCACCTATATAGCTCCGAGTACCTGCTATAAGAATATGTCTCAATGTGCTCCTCTTTTCTGCGCTCTCTAGATCCTTTGCTTCTCAACTATCAGCGAGCTACAAACTCATCTCTACAATTGATACTTTATAACCACATCGTTATAAAAGTTTTGTTCCGGACCTATTACCCTCTCCGTAGATTCAATGACTACAATATCAGGCTTAAACAATTCAATTGTTCTTCTATAATTCTTTATTTCACTTGAGTGCACGAGGCATACACTTGAGAACTGGTTTCCGATGAAAAATTCCTCTATTTCAAAATATGAATCGTGAATTATTAGAATTCTTGGCTTATCTCTCTCATATTCATTTTCAAACAGATCTGGACGTACCTTATATTCTATTGTATTACTACCTTCAGCAGTCTCCCAAAACGGCATCTTTGGAATTGAGAATGTTGGATTTTTCAGACTGTATCTAGGAGTAACTTCATCAATTTTTATTCTAGATTGGTACAGATACTCAGTCGTCTCATTCTCCACATTAAACTGATCAATTTTCATTGGCTTGATATTAGTGTCATAGTGGTCCCTCAAATAATTGATCATTTCCACATTTCCATAGAAATACCCATTTGCATTCCAATGTCCAGGATCATCTTTCACATTGTATAGCTGAACTGTACCTTTCAATTCTTGAAACTTTGGTAAAAGATACAAATATGGCACACTCTCCTTATCTAGAGCATCCATAATTAAATCTGATTTTGTCCGCTGTTCTTTTATGTCATATCCCACACTTAAGTGTTCAGGATAAACTGTTTCCTTATTAGGAATCAATAAGAACATAAAATCAGCACCGTTCTCATTAGCGATGCCCTGAGCCTGTTTCATAAACGATGCAAAGCTTCCAGGAAACTCTATCTCTAAATCCAAATGATATGTTTGAATTGGATCCCAATTTTTTGTCATTATCCACTCATCTCTCCCATATTCATACAGTGGGTGGACAAGATAATGAAAAAACCTATTGTTCATAATCTGATATGCGGCTAACGCCTGTTCCCGGAATCCTATTCTGTCCTCAACATAGTCATTAATTCCTTCTATAAAATTGTCATCAAAAACATTGTATTGCGGGAATTCTGCCAGTGTCCTATTATCAAGCGCTGATTGCACGTTTTTCTTTAAATTTAATGTCACTGCTGGTATTATCATCATAGCAAGGGCAAGAATCAGAAAATAGTTCTTTATATATCTATTCTCAGTTGTGTTCATTTCGTCCGTCACCTGTTATCTCTTTTTGTGTCAAAACCGGAAATATATAAATGGACTATAATTTCCATTTATAACTATCAGAAGAGACAATCCATAGAGAAGCAATGCTGCTGGATATTTAGTTATTGTTAAATACTTATGTATCTTCTGATTTTTAATACTCTTGCTAATCGATTGTGGAACGCCAAGGGCTAATACAATCGCCACAATGAGTGTGAATATATTTCGCGCATTCAAAAAATACAAAGTATTGATATAATTGAATTCACAAGTGCTAAGTCCAACCATTGCTTTTAGGTATCCTATCGAATAAAGCAAATTATCACTTCTAAAAATCACCCAGCCAAAAATAGCGACAAGCATTGTGTAAAACCAGGTTGCCATCTCAAAGCATACTTTCTTTGCTTTTCTATTTTTCTTTTCGAGCAATCTTTCTGCTATCATAAATGTGCCATGCCATAGTCCCCACACCACAAAAGTCCACGATGCTCCATGCCATAAACCTGTACAGAGAAATACGATGAAGAGGTTTACATACACGTTGCCTTTTCTATTGCCCCCTAATGGAATGTAGAGATAATCACGAAACCAAGTAGACAATGATATGTGCCATCTTCTCCAAAACTCACGGACTGTTTTAGATATGTACGGAAGGTTGAAATTCTCAGGAAACGAATAGCCTAATATTTTTCCTATCCCTATCGCCATATCTGAGTACCCAGAGAAGTCAAAGTAAATCTGGAGTGTATATGCTATAGCGCCAAACCAAGCCATACCCATTGGTATCGTATTCACATCCATTGCAAAAATCTGATCAACAGATTCTGCTAATACGTCCGCAAGAATCACTTTCTTGCTTAACCCAACAATGAAGCGTACCCCCCCCATGCCACATTATCAAGGCTTACAGGTGGCAATATTCGTTTCCATCCGGTTTCCTTACTATTTTGGCTCAACCTATCCATATCATTACAGATATCACTATAGCGGACTATGGGGCCAGCAATAAGCTGTGGAAACATGGAAATGTATAACGCTATTTTTGCAACATTTCTTTGCGCTTCAGTTTGCCCTCTATATACATCTATCACATATGCCATGCCTTGGAATGTAAAAAAACTTATTCCGATTGGCAGCACCACCGTCTCTGGAGTCCAAGATGGTAGCCCAACAAATTTCTCTGTCAATCCCGCATAAATCTCAGCCGCAAAGTTAAGGTATTTATAATAAAACAAAAGGCCCAGATTTGAAGCGATTGACAGTATTAAAAAGAGCTTTTTAATTTTCCTTCTTTTCCAAACATAACTACTACCAATAGCCAATCCAGATACATAATTAAGAACAATCGAAATTAGTATAAGTGGGAATGTTGAAACACCACCACAGAAATAAAATAACAAGCTTAGTACTAACAACACATAGTTTCTCATCTTCCCAGAAAAGCTATAAATAATAAGAGTAATTGGAAGGAAGTAGAAGAGGAATAATACGCTTGAGAATACCATATAAACTTTTCCTCTCATTCAATATTTTTTAATCACACACAATTATTGCATAAAACCCTCGTGTTCTTTTCGAATAAGGCTATACGTTCCTATCCGAGCTCTGGGAAACATTCTCCCCAGTTTTCCTGGTAAATACTTTTTCACTTGTCTATCTTCTTTTTGGATATACTTCCAGTTCCGCCTTCTACTACAGAGGAATCGCCCTTAAACACACTAATTGATCCGAAGAAACATTTCATATCAAACCCAAAGCTCAGGTTTTTCGCGTACTCTCCATCAAGTTTCGCCTTTACCGGAATTTCCAGTTCATCCCGCCATTTTATCTGTGCCCACCCGGTGAGACCTGGTTTGATATCGTTGGCGTGATAACGGTCTCTCTCCGCTGTCAGCCAGTCTTGATTCCACAAAGCTGGGCGAGGCCCTATAACGCTCATGTTCCCGACAAAGATATCCCAGATCTGAGGGAGTTCATCAAGAGAATGTGCGCGAATAAACCCGCCAGACTTCGTAATGTACTGTTCTGGATTATCCAGCATATGAGTCGGTTTGTCGTGTGGAGTAGACATCTTCATCGAACGAAATTTGTGGAGCTTAAAGTACTGCTTGTCCCTTTCCACGCGTTTCTGCGTGAACAGGACAGGACCCGGATCATCGATCAGGATCCAGATGGAGAGAACTAGAAAAACCGGCGAGAGAAGAACAAGAGCACCGAAAGACAGAATCAAGTCAAGCACACGCTTGACAACTCTTTCATATACTCCAGCCTTGTGGCTGCTCGGGCCAATCGCTTCAAGATGTCCACATTTCCCGTCAGCGTTTTCCTTCTCCTCGCTGTTCTCAACGAACCTCACATACTTCCCTTCCATGGGATTCTGTTCTTCTGGTTTGCTCTGATATCTACTACCCGGTCTCTTGATCAAAGCGATAACATATAAAACCAAGAATAACCCAACCAGAACTAAAACAACCACCAACCACGGATTCATATTCTTCCCATCCTCATCATAGAAATCGAGTCAACACTCATCCACGCACTGGTGGGTTATAGTCTTTTCCTGATCAGCGTATCTGGGGTTCACTCATGCAGTTCCACCAACAACCCATCCGGATCCTTCACGAACAGAAACCGAACGCCTCTCCAATCAGTCATGATCGGACCAAATTCTAATAATTCCGTAGTGCTACTCTTCAATCGTTCCACTTCATCCTCAAGTTTCCCATCAACTGCCAATGCAAAATGCCGTAATCCAGTTGGCTCAGGGCCTTCCATTAACAACCTGTTCGGATGCCGAGGATCTATAAAAATCTCCAACTGCATTCCGTGGCCATACATTAACACGGCAGTATCGTATGATCTCTTCTTCCTAAAGCTCTCTTGGAAGCCTAGAAGCTTGTAGAAATCCAGGCAAGATTCGGAGCTGATAATAAGGGCGATATGATGTACAGCAGTAATCATTCAAGTTTCTTTCTACCGGCCTATGGTCGGTTAGTTGTTTTTATGCTCGTCAAAGGCGAGTGTGGTTATTGGCGCATCCATTCATCCACATGGAGGAATCTCATTTCCCCCTTTATCCTTCCACTTAAACCTATTTCGACAATAGTCATCTACGATGCTCAGGTACCTATCAACTTGATTAGCAGCTTCGAATAACCTTTCAGCTTCAGCTTTCAGGACTTGACGAACCCTTTCATGCTGAGATGTGACGATAAGCCCATATCCACACTGTTGCATTTCTATCTGTTTCTTCAGATTGGCTTGTTGCTCCTCATTTATAGCTATTTTCAACTTTATACCACTTTGAAGAATAGGAGTCATTTCCCTTAAAGTATCTACACGAAATCTTCCATGTTCATACATCAGTGAATCTTGCTTCTGTTTGAATGTAGCATAGTCGGTATTCTGAAGTGTGTATATCTCGCTCTGAATCATCCTGATGCTTTCATCGAAAAGAATTTCTGTAATCTGTAACTCTTGATGCTCAAGATAGTCAGTTGCAATGACTCCGCATCTGTTCCAAAGCCTGGTAAAGATACATTCCTTGGAAAAAGATATACTGCTCTGCGTTTGACTTTGCACTCAAATAATTCTGGACCTCACAAAGGCCCACAACCAACATACTAGCAAACACACCACCAAATAGCGTAATAAGGAAGTTGTTTGATAGCCACACAGTATTAACTGCTATAAAGCTACTATCAATATTGACGGAAACGATATAAGTCAAGATAAGAAAGATGAGTGAGATAGCACTACACCATTTTATGACCTTGATGCTCTCTCGCATTTAATTTCCTCTCATAAAATACAACAGTGCGCAATACATCTTTTGATTTAGCGTATGGACAGAATAGAGTGTGGCTCCACTCCCGCCGATA
>AUXO016043698.1_pt1 | contig 27220 bp, 23 predicted proteins | sample 768731 | NCBI WGS metagenome assembly AUXO01 (sample SAMN02715735, study PRJNA202380) | gut metagenome | biome: sheep rumen | host: Ovis aries | place: New Zealand: Palmerston North
GCCGACGAGGACGTGAATCCTCTGGCCCCGATTTGTATTGGCATGGACTACAATGCTAATATAAATTGGATTGTGTGTGGACAGCCAAGCGGCAACCGCTTGAATGTACTGAAGTCGTTCTACGTCAAGTTCGAAAGGAAGATTCCGGCCTTGGTCGATGATTTCTGTGCGTACTACGCCTATCATCAGAACAAGACGGTCATCTTCTACTACGATGCTACGGCGCTCGGCTCGAACTATGCCGTGAACGACCAGGATTTCCGATACGTGGTCATCCATGAGTTTGAACGGCATGGATGGCAGGTCGTGGATGTATATCTCGGAAATCCTATGCGACATGATGAGAAGTACCTGCTCATCAACCAGGGCTTTGCAGGGAAGCAGCGCCTCATGCCGTTCTTCAACCGTCAGAACAATGATGACCTGATACTGGCCATCCAGTCGGCTGGGGTGGAGCGGGGGAGAAACGGCTTCCGAAAGAACAAGTCAATGGAGAAGCAGCCGGAATCGGAAGAGGATCTGCTGGAACATCGTACCGACGGCACGGATGCCTTCGATACGCTGTATATCGGCTGCGAGAAGTTCCCGCAGCATGACATCTACCCTGTCGCCTTGGGGGGAATCATGTAGATTTCGGCTCTAAGAGACTGAAATCTCAGGGAAAATGAGTACTTTTGCACTCAAAACTGGAAGTTATGAGTAAAAAAGAGAATGACATTTTCGACGAGCAGATTGCCCCTCTTGCCTACGACATCGAGGAAGCATTTCTTGAAGCTCTCAAAAAACATGGGGATTCTGTGAATCCGTTGATGGCAGTGTCAGCAATGGGATTGGCTACTGGCCATATCCTGCAGACTTTGGGCAAAGCCATTGGGTATCAAGGGGACTTGAAAGAACTCTTCAAGGAAATGCAGGATATGTCATACGACCATTTCAAGGAGAATCCGACAGACGGACAAGAGCTGTTGTTCCCGATGGGGAGCTGCTAAGCAACAAATAAATCTACTCTTTTAGTCCGCAATCCTACGCTATAGATAATCTATAGGAGTGCTCTATGCAATAATGCGTCGAGGTGTACCGCTTTTTGGTACACCTCGATGCTATTTTTGCACCTTGAACATGTAAATTAAGGACAATGGCTAATGTCAAGAGTGCGGGAGTGCGTGAGCTGATCATTGACAAATGCCTTCAGGAGAGACGGGGATATACCATCACCCAACTGATGGATTGTGTCAATAAGGCACTGAGGATGGACGGACTGCGCCCCGTCACCTCAGGGAATACGATTCGCAATGACATAGAGAACATTGCGAGTAGGTACAAACAGCCCATCAATAGGGTGAAGCGCGGTCATGCCATCTACTTTTCCTATAGAGATCCGACGTTCTCGAAGTTCAAATGTCAGTTGAACAACTCAGAGCTTCGGTTGTTCCATAACATCCTAATGAACCTGAAGTTCATCGATGTGTACCAAGGAAGTGTCATATACAATGAGATGAGTGAGTCCCTGAAGGAACAACTGCAGCTGAGATACTACCAACAGCCGATCCTTCTCTATGAGAATATCCCAACTGAGAAGGAACTGCAAACTTTCCGTATCTTGTATGACTGCATCTGTTCGCAAACGGTTGTCCGTTTGACGTACCAACTCGGAAGTGATGGCCCAGAAAGGCAAACAGTTCATCCTCATTTTATGAGGCAGGAACGGCAGAAATGGCACCTGCTTGGACAAAAGGCAGAGGATAACAATCCCTTTTGCCTGCCTGTCAGATATATCATGGAAGTTGAAGAGGATGACAAGACGGAATATATACCAAATACAGCATTTGAAGTAGAAAAATATTACAATTCTTTATACAAAAGGCAATTAACATAAAAAATAAATCTGAAACTGTTCCGTTTTTAGACACATGAGACATTCATTTATATTCAAACAATATACATGGCTAGTTGAGACCATTAAGAAAGCTCGCTCTATCAGCTTCCGCGACCTGAGCGAGAAATGGAGCAACACTGAAATGGCCGGAGGTGTCTCGCTGTCAAGAACAACATTCAACAGGCAGCGCGATGCCATTTTGGATATGTTCGGCGTTGCCATTGAATGTAAAAAAAAGGGTGTCAGCAAATACTACATCCTGAATGAGCAGGTGCTGAAAGATGAAACAGTGGCGAACTGGATGCTTTCTTCTCTAAGCATCAGTATGCTGCTGTACGAGAAGAAACGCATCTTCGAACGAATACTGATTGAGCAGATACCATCTGCTGACAATCACCTCGACGTGATACTGGAGGCGATGTATAAGAACCGCAAGGTGAAAATGAAATATTCACGCTACGGTTCAAACGAGGTAAAAGAGAGTATTGCCTGCCCATACTGTCTGAAACTATTCAGCCGACGGTGGTACGTGGTCATGGCAGTTGAGTCGAAGAAACACCAGGAGCAACTATTGGTGGTGTACTCGCTTGACCGCATCAAGCAGATTAAAATGTTGGATGAGAAGTTTACACTGTCTGAAGGCTTCAGTGCTGCTGACTTCTTCAAGGAGTGCTTCGGTGTGGTTGTAGGCGACGGCACCGAGGCACAGGCCATCCGGCTTCGTGCCTTCGGACGTGAGCGTTTTTCACTGAATGATCTGCCAATTCATCACTCGCAACGGCTCATTGCCGAGCGAGACGATTATGCCGACTTTGAACTTCACCTGCGTCCGACGGCTGATTTCAAAGCCTATCTGGCATCAAGGGGCCAGTGGCTCGTTGTTCTTTCGCCTCTGTCATTGGCCGATGAAGTGGTGCAAATCCATAAAGAAGCGATTGAAAAATATGCCTGTATGCGCGAACATAATTAAAAAAATAAAAAATATATAGCTTTATTGTTCAAATTTACTAACTTTGTAGCCAATTAGCAGTTTTTGGTGGAAGCCATATCTGCTACCCGACAAAGACCAATAAGGCTAAAAGCCCAACATATAGACATCAAGAACTCCCTTATAGCGTATTAAAAGGTTTGGTCGCCTGTCGAGACGCTATTTGGGAGTTTCTGCGTAAGAACGATATGCCTAAAAACGAATCTGGATATGTATATATATTAACAAACCCAAGTTTTCGTGAAGACTGGGTGAAAATTGGCAAAAGTTGTAGGCCTGTAGATATCCGTTCAAAAGAATTGGATAATACTGCTGTTCCATTGCCTTTTGATATATATGCAACACTGAAAACAAACAAATTCAACGAGACAGAGAAATTGGTTCACAGTTTCATTGATCAGCTTACTACTCGTCGAATAAGAAAAACAAGAGAATTCTTCAATCTGAGGCCTGAAGAGGCTTTACAAATCTTCCAGAACGTTTATAACTTCTTAGACACAGCCGAACTTTCCCTTTATAAAGACAACAAAGTTTATCAGACATTCACAAAATCGCCTGAAGCAGAACATGTAATTGAGGCAGCTCCAGAGAAACCAGAAAACGAGATTCCTCCGACGGAACGTAATGTTTGGCTTATTCCGTTTAACAAAAAATACTTTGACCTCAAAGGCTGTCTGAATAAATACGGTCAAGTGTATTGGTCAAGGAAATGCAACTTCCATGAAGGTGACACTGTTTATATATACAGTTCTAAGCCCGATGGCAAAATCTCTTATTGCATGAGTGTTGCTCAGGCTATTGTTCCTGCCTCTGAAGAAGGAAACGAGTTTCGCAAAGAATCGTCATCTTCGTTTGAAGAAACTGAGGAGAATGCCTTGCTTCGGCCTGCCTTCGCTACAGATAGTAAAAAGCTGACCTTGGAAGCCATGAAAGAGCATGGCTTAAAAACTGCACCCTTAGGTCCCATAAGACTTTCGCAGGAAAAGTATAGCGCTCTTCTTGATTTCATTCAACATCATACCAAGCCATTAGAGACAGAAGTGAAATTACCCAAACGACCGAACTTCCGTTTCTCTATGTGTGACATAGTTCCAGGTGAGACTGTAACATTCGTACCGCTCAACCTTGAAGTCACGGTCGCAGATGACATGAAAGTTGAATACAAGGGAGAGAAATACAGGCTGTCTTCATTCGTGAAGGCCTTCTTGCCTGACAGTCAAAGAACGCCTTCAAATTCTTACCAAGGCTCCCTTTTTTTTTCGTATAAAGGCGAGATCCTTGAAGATATTCGCAAACGAAATGACCCTAAATTGTAGACATTTTCTAAAGTCAAACATTATCATATACGATTCCTTATTACTTTTAATTCATACGGTTTAGACAATGATTAAAGAATTTGCAGAGTATTTATCCTTGACGGTATGGGATTGGATCGCAGTTTTCGTTGCACTGTGCTCATTAGGAGTTGCATGCGCTTCTCTAATTATTGCTAAACGTACTCTCTCGTCACAAAGGCAAACTGAAAAAAACACTTTACCAATCATTAATCTTCAAACTCAAGATGTACTGTTGGATAGATTATATGAAGAATTATTTAATGCAAACATTTCTATCAAAGCTATTCAAATATATCTTAAAGATGGATATTCCTTGCATTTCTCTAAATATTTTTTACAAGACATATTATTAGACGAAAATTTAGTTCATTTGGAGCTATTTTATACTAATCCATCACTTTATGTTGATATGAACCGATTGCACAGAGCAGTTAAAGAATTTAATTTGCTTCTTGATACTGCAAATGATGCTTTTTTGAAATATAAAGACGGAGATAATAGGCTTGACAAATTTTTTAATATATTACTCAATAATTTACATTCATTGCAAATGCTTTGGATTACTTGTCTGGCAGAGATGGGTAACGGAGGTATGGGCTCACGCTTAGTTAAGATTATGCAAGATTACTTGGATGAAAAAAAACGGGATGAAGAATTTATGGTGAACTTAACTAATTCCCCTAAGTCTGATTATTCTAATGACATGCATTATATTGAACTTTATGATTCATATAAAAAATTATCATTTGTTAGAATACTAAAAGGTCTATCTTCTGGAAATCCTATAGATGATGATATTTTTATAAACTCACTTGTAGAAAGAATGGTTGTTGAAACATATAACAAAATCAACAGTTTCACTTATTACGGTATGGTTAAACTATAATATCATACAATGGACCTCCCCAAACAGTTTGACAATATCAACCAGCGGGTCATTGATGACTTGAAAGTGTCGCTGAAAAGCGGCTCCAAGGTTGCTATGGCTGCTGCTTCTTTCTCTATATATGCTTTCGAAGCTCTTCAAAAGGAACTGGAAAAGGTAGAGGAGTTACGCTTTATCTTTACTTCCCCCACATTCAACAGAGAAAGAGAGAAAAAGCAGAAGCGCGAGTTTTACATCCCGAAACTCAGCCGTGAGCGGACGCTGTACGGCTCTGACTTCGAGATTCGCCTACGCAACAACTTGACCCAAAGAGCCATCGCAAAGGAATGCGCTGACTGGATCCGGCAGAAGGTTCGCTTTAAGACGAACACCTCTCAGATGAATATGCCAGGATTCCTGAGTGTAAGAAACGATGAAGGCATGTTTACATACATGCCCTTCAACGAGTTTACCACCACCGAACTGGGCTGTGAACGTGGCAATAACATCTTTCAGTTGGTGCAGCGCCTGCCGTCACCTATAGCCGATGCCTATATCAAGAACTTCAACGACTTCTGGCAAGACAATCAAAACTTCGCTGACGTGACGGACACGATCATAGAAAACATTGAAAATGTTTATCGTGAGAACGCGCCTGACTTCATCTATTTTGTCACGCTCTACAATATCTTCAGGGAATTCCTTGATGACATCAGCGAAGATGTGCTGCCCAACGAGGCTACGGGCTTTAAGTCCTCTCAGATATGGAACAAACTCTATAACTTCCAAAAGGACGCAGCCCTTGCCATCATCAATAAGCTCGAAACATACAACGGCTGTATTCTCGCTGATAGTGTCGGTCTGGGTAAGACGTTCACTGCCCTCTCAGTCATAAAATACTACGAGAACAGGAACAAGTCGGTGTTGGTGCTCTGTCCGAAGAAGTTGTATGACAACTGGAACACGTACAAGAGCAACTACAAAAACAACCCTCTTGAAAAGGACCGTCTTCGTTATGATGTGCTTTTTCATACGGACTTGTCACGCGACCATGGACTGAGCAACGGCATTGACTTGGCTCAGTTGAATTGGGGAAACTATGATCTCATTGTCATAGACGAGAGCCATAACTTCCGCAACGGTGGAAAAATCACGACGGACGAGAATGATGACAACCCCCGCGAGAACCGCTACCTTCGACTGATGAACATGGTGATTCGGGCAGGAGTACGTACAAAGGTGCTCATGCTGTCGGCAACGCCTGTGAACAATCGATTCAATGATTTGAAGAACCAGTTGCAGCTTGCCTATGAAGGTGACCAGTCGCTGATAAACGACAAACTGAATGTTGACCGTCCCATCGAAGAAATCTTCAGGACGGCACAACTTCAGTATAACACTTGGGCAAAATTGCAAGACCCGGCTCTGCGCACGACTGAGCGCCTGTTGGATATGCTGTCGTTCGACTTCTTCCAGGTGCTCGATGCTGTGACCATTGCGAGATCACGAAAGCATATCGAACGCTACTATGATACGGCTGACATAGGTAAATTCCCGACACGTCTGAAGCCAATTTCCAAACGTCCGAAGTTGACGGACTTGAATGAGGCGATTACCTATAAAGAAATTTCAGGTCAGCTGGATGACTTAAACCTTGGTGTCTATGCTCCCTCTGACTATATCCTTGCGTCGAAACGGGCAAAATACGAGATTGACAAGGATGGTGAAGGCGTTCATCTTGGAATGTCTGGACGTGAAAAGGGCTTGAAGAAACTGATGGCTATCAATCTGCTGAAACGTCTGGAGTCCTCTGTCAATTCTTTCCGCCTGACTTTGGAACGTGTGAAAGAGCAGATTGACGAAACGCTGGAAGCTATCAACAATTTCATGCTTACTCGACAGGAAACGAGGCTGGAGGTGCAAGCATTAGACGGCATGTTGGATGGCGATGACAGCGAGAACGACTTCCTTGTTGGTGGTAAGAAAACGAAAGTGGCACTTGCTGACATGGACTGTCGTTCATGGAAGCGCGACCTTCTTGCAGATCAGGAGATTCTTGGTCTGCTGCTGACCATGCTTCAGGATATAACACCTGAGCATGACAGTAAGCTCCAGATGCTGAAAGAAAACATCAGACACAAGTTTGAGAATCCTATCAACGGCACCAACAAAAAAGTGATTATATTCACTGCCTTCTCTGATACGGCTGAATATCTTTATAAATGCCTGGCAAAAGATATCTTGGTGAAGCACGGCCTACATACGGGCTTGGTGACTGGAAACGGTGTTGACAGCACCATCGCTGGCGTAAGGGCTGACTTCAACAGCATCTTGACATTGTTCTCCCCTGTTTCTAAGGAAGCGGAGAAACTGTTGCCAAAGGTGCATGACCGCATCGACGTTCTGATTGCCACAGACTGTATTTCTGAAGGTCAGAACTTGCAGGACTGTGACTACCTGATAAACTACGATATTCATTGGAACCCAGTTCGCATCATTCAGCGCTTCGGTCGTGTGGACCGTATCGGCTCAAAGAATGATGTGATTCAGTTGGTCAACTATTGGCCGGACATTGAACTGGATGACTACCTGAAACTGAAGGGTCGTGTCGAGGCACGAATGGCAGGAATGGATATCACAGGCGCTGGCAGTGGTAACGTGCTGCTCTCAAATGAAGAGCAAGCAGATCTTGACTACCGCAAGAAGCAACTGCAGCGCCTGCAGGAAGAGGTGGTGGATATTGAAGACATGGACACGGGTATCAACATCATGGACTTGGGGCTGAACGAGTTCCGACTGGATCTGCTGGCATACATGAAAGATAACCCGGACATCGAGCACACACCATTCGGCATGAGTGCTGTAGTACCGTCAAATGAAATGGCACAGCCGGGTGTTATCTTCATACTGAAGAACCGCAACAATGCCGTGAACATCGGCCACCAGAACTTGTTGCATCCGTTCTATATGGTGTACCTCGCTGATGATGGGACAACGATCATCAATCACCTTGCACCGAAACGCCTGCTTGACATCATGCGTTCTTCATGCAAGGGGCGCACCAAGCCTGACTTGGAACTATGCCATACCTTCAACCGCGAGACGGCAGACGGTAGGCACATGAAACACTACAATGAGTTGCTGCAGCAAGCTGTGGCCACCATCGTTGAGAAGAAAGAAGAAAGCGATCTCGAAAGTCTGTTCTCCTTCGGTGAAACGACAGCTCTGGTCAATGATATTTCCGGGCTGGATGATTTTGAATTAATTTGTTTCTTAGTAATAAAATAATGAATACATGAAAAAGAAATATTGCATCACAGAAATTGGGCATCTGCCAGGAGAAGCTTTTGGCTATGAAAAAGTGATTCTTGTCAAAGTCATCCCCTCTGATTTTGTTCACTTTTTCTATAATGAAAAGTCAGATCCAGATTATGAGGAAATTGTCGCTAACAATGAAAAATTGTTACTATTCAACAATTATCCAGGTAAAGAAATGTGGCTTAGCAAGAAATGGCGACAAACTGAAGATGGTGAATATTGGGAGCTTGATTTGGAAGATTTCACGCCACGCCAAGTAACGGAGAACAGACCTAATGGGGAAACATGGCTAAGAACGATGTATGTTGTAAATATGGCTAATTCTTACATGGATTCCGTTGAAGCCAAAGAAAGCAATCTCACTGTTAAAGTGAAATCTGGTTCAAATAGAATTTTAGATGAAATTGGTTTAGAAATCGTCGGTCAAGATGACAGAAAATATTATATTGTTGGTTATGACAACGACGGTTATGCTTATGGCATCTCATTTAGTTCTCCAGAAAAAGACGAAGGTGGTAACTTTATTGTTGAAAAGCTAATTTATGAAGAAGATGATACTGCTGAAGGAGGTATCAGGATTATCTATGTGGACAAGAAAGAGGCCGGAATCTATGCATATCTAACGAGACAATTCTTTAAATTCGCAGATTAAGGATGGATAATATTCTTCATTTCCCGCAAGAAACCATCGTCGGGCGAGTGGTGCCAAAGACGATGTTCTACCGCTTTATGGAGGTGAACCCTCGCATAAAGACGCGGTTCGTTAATGACGTGGTGAGTATAAACTGGCTATATAAACTTTCGGCTTCCACGTTAAACGTAACAGACACGCAGGAAATGAAGGAGGTAGAAGTGTTTGTGGCTACGCTCAAACAGCCAGACTGCCCACCGGACTTGTTTACGTTCATCGACGCAAACATGCCACACCATATCGTGTTCGTGCTGCTGCACGAAAATAACGCTATGCTGCTTATCAACTACAAGGAATGGGCAGACAATACGCATACGAAGTTCCGCATCACTCAGGCTTTCACGTCGCCGTGGGTGAATGTGTCAGAGCTTTCGCTGAAGATTGAAGGGCAGTCATTGCCCCGTATCTATGACAACTTCGTAGCGCAGGTAAGTGGTATCGGTGAGCACAAGGCTGGCAAACTTTCAGAAATCGTGCAGTTAAAGAAAGAGATTGCCAAGGCAGAATCCGATTTACAGGCACTCCAGAAGAAAATGCGAAAAGAGCCACAGCTTGACCGCCAGATGGCAATGAACAAAGAAGTCAAAGCCAAACGTGCCGAGATTGAAGAAATGAAAGTCAAACTTGAAAATTTGAAATAATGGATAGGATATATTTACCTAAACGGTCTAAAGAAGTTCTTCTCTTAATCAAGGAAGATAAATATAGGTACATAGAATCAGACAAGAGGGATATGGACCTTCTTGAAGAAGAAGGTTTAATAAATCCTGAATGGACATGTGATGGCCCTTCCCCAAGGCTATTAGAAAAGGGTGAAGCATACATATATGTAAATCCTAATTTGAAAAACCCGTCAATATGGGAAGATAAGAAATATTGGATAACAACAGTCATTTCATTAATAGCATTAGCATTTTCAATAATTGCAATATTCAAATAAATTATTATGATAGAACATATTGACAAACAGACTCCTAACGGAGTACAGTTCAACCTTGAAGCCCTTTACAAGATAGCACCTTCTTGCTTCACAGAAGCGAAGGGAGAAGATGGAGAACTTCATCGTGTAGTGGACTTCACGAAACTTCGTCAACTCCTTGGAGATGCAGCAGTCGAGGATGCCCCCGAAGTCTACGACTTTACATGGGTAGGCAAACGTGCTGCCATGCGTGAGGCTGCAGCACCCATCAGGAAGACGCTGCGTCCTTGTCCTGAGGAATCGGTGGACTGGGACACGACGCAGAACCTCTATATTGAGGGGGATAACCTTGAAGTTCTTAAACTCCTTCAGAACTCCTATATGGGCAAGATCAAAATGATCTATATTGACCCGCCATATAACACAGGCAACGACTTCGTCTATCAGGATGATTTCCACCGCTCACAAAAGGAGGAGGACGAAACTGCTGGTGTTATCAATGAGAAAGGAGAAAGAATGATTCGCAACACAGAGTCGAATGGTAAGTTCCATTCGGACTGGTGTTCCATGATCTTTGCACGTCTTCTGGTTGCACGTAGCTTGCTCAAAGAGGATGGCCTGATTTGTATCTCTATAGACCATCATGAGCTGGTGAACCTGACTAATATATGCGATAATATATTCAGTGAAGGGAACAGAGTGGGAATTCTTTCAGTCGTGAATAACCTGAAGGGCCGCTCAGATGATGCCTTCTTTGCTACGTGCAACGAGTTCCTCTTGGTCTATGCAAAGAACAAGTCTATACTGAAGCTGAACGGTTTCAAACTGGATGATGAGGAACTGGATAATGACTATGAGAAGCAGGATGAGATTGGCTATTATAAGCTGATCGGATTCCGGAAGACTGGCAACGCATGGCAGCGTGAGGAGAGACCGTTGATGTACTACCCAGTTTTATATAAGGATGGGGAGTTTAGCACAGCGGAGAAATCGGAACTGGAGAAGATATACAACTCGAAGACCGCCACATTTGACGACGAGTATGTAGAAGAACTTCATCAGAAGTATTCGAATCTTGGATACCGCGTGGTTTGGCCCGTATCAGAAAACGGTGATATAGGCAGATGGAGATGGGGCGTAGATACATTCATGCAGCAGAAAGAATATAACCTGGACTTCAACAATGCGGGTACATTATGTACGAAAATGAGAGCAACCTTTGAAGATGGGTCTATTCGTGTCAAATCAGCAAAGACGCTTTGGTATAAACCTGAATATGATACAGGTAGTGCAGCCAAGGTGCTAAAGAGAATTTTTGGAAAGGCAGACTTATTCGACAACCCAAAGTCATTGGTATACATAAAGGATATAATGACTGTTGCAACAGGTGATAACGACCTGGTATTGGACTTCTTCTCAGGATCTGCAACTGCTGCTCATGCGGTGATGCAACTGAATGCCGAAAATCAGGAGAAGCGCAGGTTTATCTTGATTCAATGGCCTGAGGATACACCTGACGGAAGCGCAGCCAATAAAGCTGGATATAAGACGATCTGCGAAATTGGAAAGGAACGTATCAGGCTGGTTGGAAAGGAAATCAAAAAGGAGCGCACTTTCAACACACAAGACCTTGACACTGGCTTCCGTGTCTTCAAGTGCGACGAGTCAAACTATAAGGAAGTAGCCTTCACACCGAAGGACTACTCTCAGGAGAGTCTGGACTTGTTCACCGACAATATCAAGGATGACCGCTCAGACCTAGATCTGCTCTTTGACTGTATGCTTCGTTGGGGAGTAGAACTTTCTATGCCACTAAAATCATCAAATGTGGACGGCTGCACCATCCACAATGTAGATGATGGCAACCTTGTTGCATGCCTGAATGGAACCGTCACGGAAAAGGTCATTGACGTTATTGCATCAATGAGCCCACTCCGTGTGGTATTCCGTGACAGCAGTTTCACAGAGGCAGCAGCAAAGATGAACCTCTTTGAACTGTTCAAGCAGAAATGTGGATGGAGTGAAACGGAAGTTAGAAACAATGTCAGAGTAATATAGAATATGAACGAGGAGCACAACATAATGGCCACGTGCATCATAAAGGCTTTGCAGGAAGAAAAGGCGGTCACCTCATTCGGGCGCCTTATGGAGCTTATAAAGAATGACATCATCAGCAGTACTGAACTAAAGAAATATACCACGAATCAAAAAGACTGGGCATTTGAAAATGTTCTAACTATGCTTCAGAACGATTACGCCTTATTAAGAATTGAAGGAAAAAGAGCGAGTGCGGATCGTTCTTTTGAACTTACCGCCAAAGGTTACAGCGTGCGGTTGTACCCTGATTTTAACGGATACCTCTTTATAAAGGAATTTACAAAGTATTTAATCTATGGAGTTCCCTTGATTTCTTCGGCTGTTGCTCTAATCATAAGCTGCAAGTCACTCATAGAAAATAACCTCAATTGGCCAGTTCATATCTATATACTTGTTGCGCTTCTATTAGGAATTGTAATAGGTTACGAGTTAAAACAAAGAATCTAAAATATATCAACCGATTATGGAACATATACAAAAAACAACCACATCGCATACAGACTTCAATATAGAAGGTCTGTATAAGCTATGCCCTTCTGCTTTTACAGAAGTGCAGGGGAGCGATGGCAAACTAACAAAGAAAGTGGACTTCGCAAAACTGCGTGAACTTCTCGGTGACTTCGCCTTTGATGATGCCCCAGAAGTCTATGACTTTACGTGGGTGGGTAAACGTGCTGCCATGCGTGAGGCTGCAGCACCCATCAGGAAGACCCTTCGTCCGTGTCCCGAAGAATCAGTTGATTGGGACAATACACAGAATCTTTATATCGAGGGTGACAACCTTGAAGTTCTGAAACTCCTTCAGAACTCCTACATGGGCAAAGTTAAGATGATTTATATTGACCCCCCTTACAACACAGGAAACGACTTCGTTTATCATGATGACTTTGCTCAGTCTTCCGATGAATACGACGAGGCAAACAGAGACGAGGAAGGCAACCGCTACCGTAAAAACACAGATAGTAATGGCCGTTTCCACTCAGATTGGTGTTCAATGATGTATGCAAGGTTAATGGTAGCGAGAACATTATTAAAAGATGATGGAGCTATCTTTATTTCGATTGACGATAATGAACAAAGAAACTTGAAGAATATTTGTGATGAAGTATTTGGACAAGTTAATTTTGTGGCTCTTATTCCATGGAGAAAGAGAACTGCCAAATCAGATGTCCCCTTTGGCGTTTCACAGGATTATGAATGGATACTTATATACGCGAAATCTCAATCGTTTGTCGCAAGTATTGAAGGAAAAGAGCGGAAATATCATACTACTCCAGATTTTCCTAATCGTCCTTGGCGTGTACACGACTTAACAAAACAAACAACAGCGAGCGAACGTCCAAATAGTTACTTCACTATCATTAATCCTAAAACTGGAGATAAATATCCTGCAAACCCCAATAGAACTTGGGCAATAACAGAGGAAACTTTCGAAGAATATTACAAACAAGATAGGATAGTTTTCCCAGGCGACTATGACTTCCTAAAGATAGCCAAACCAGTGCTTCGTTATTGGAAAGAAGATGATGTCAAGAAGGCAGGAGAAGCTTTTGGCCGAGTTGCTGTAAGTACAAAGTTACCTGATGAGATAGGAATGTCTCAAGATGGCACTAAAGAAGTTACAGATATATTTAATGGTAAGATTTTTTCTTTCCCCAAGCCATCATCTCTCATAAAGTTCTTTTTAAAGATAGCGCATGACTCAGATGCCCTTATAGTTGATTTCTTCTCAGGTTCTGCTACAACGGCACAAGCGGCAATGCAACTGAATGCTGAAGATGAAGGCAATCGCAAATATATTTTGGTTCAGTTACCTGAAGAAACATCGAAAGATAGCGAAGCTTATAAGGCCGGCTACAAAAATATCTGTGAAATAGGAAAAGAACGCATCCGCCGTGCAGGCAAGAAAATCAAGGAAGAGAATCCTGATGCAAAAGACCTTGATATCGGCTTCCGCGTATTCAAATGCGACGAGTCAAATTATAAAGATGTTGCCTTCTCACCAAAAGACTACTCACAGGAGGAACTGGACATGTTCGTAGACAACATCAAGGATGACCGCTCGGACCTGGATCTACTCTTTGACTGTATGCTTCGTTGGGGCGTAGAACTGTCTATGCCGCTGAAATCATCAAAAGTAGACGGCTGCACCATTCATAATGTAGATGATGGCAACCTGGTGGCATGCTTCGATGGTGTTGTGACAGAGAAAGTCATTGATACTATCGCTGCCATGTCCCCAGTTCGTGTCGTTTTCCGTGACAGCAGCTTCACAGAGGCAGCAGCAAAAATGAATCTCTTCGAGTTGTTCAAGCAGAAATGTAACTGGACAGAAGAAGATGTAAGGAAAAATGTAAGGGTTATTTAATTTTGATTATATGGAATATTGTGATATTTTTTTAAGTTACAGCAGGAAAGACATTATTGCTGTAAAACAAATAAAGCAGGAAATTGAACAATCCGTCAAGACTAAATGCTGGATGGATTTAGAAGGAATTCCCTATGATTCACCCGACTTTACTAAGGTAATAGCACCTGCTATCGAGAATGCGAGCATTTTTATTTTTATTCTCACAGAAGATTCACAGAATTCCCGTTATGCAAAAAATGAATTAATGTTAGCAGAAGCAAGGGACAAACATATCATATTTATAGAACCATTCCCTTGCGAATTGAGTTCTCACTTTATTCTTGCTTATGGTCATCATAATCGCAATCATTTTTATATAGACTACGAAAAAGAAAAATTATATGCTGAGATAATTAAGTATCTAAATAGTTGTCAAAGACAGCTGGAGAAAGATGGACCGATACCGATGCCTGAAATCTTTTATGACGACGGATTCGTGTAATGGGAAAAAGCGTGTAATAGCAGGAAAAATTTCTTTGGATCAAATAGTAACAAAAATGGGTGCAGAAAAAGCTGATGACAAAGTGAAAGAAGCCCGAGATACACATAATAGTACAAAAAAGTAATAAGTCATAGACAGAGATAAAAATGGCTAAAAAACTAACACTGAAATTCAAAAACCAACAGTTCCAAACGGATGCTGCCAAAGCGGTGACCGATGTCTTCAAGGGTCAGCGCAACCAGGCATTGGTAGAGTTTACACACGACATGGGTGTGGAGAAAGACCAATCACAATCTTTTGAGGATGTGCTGGGCTTCCGTAACCACCCGCTGACGGTCAATGCGTCACAGTTGCTGGAGAACATTCGGGGTATTCAGATGAATGCTATGCTGAAACCGTCTGAGACGGTAGATGCAAACGATCTTCGCTTGACTATCGAAATGGAAACGGGTACGGGTAAGACGTACACCTATATAAAAACAATGTATGAGCTGAACAAGCTCTATGGATGGAGCAAGTTCATCATCGTAGTACCGAGCATCGCCATCCGTGAAGGTGTCAGCCGCTCATTTGAGATTATGAGCGAACACTTTGCTGCTGAATATAGCAAGCGTATTCAGTCGTTCATATACGACAGCAAACACCCGAATACCATTGACCAGTTTGCTACATCGAATGGTATGTATGTAATGATCATCAATACACAGGCTTTTGCAGCCAAGGGTGAGGATGCCCGCTTAATCTATGTGAAACAAGATAAGTTCCGCTCTAGGAAACCCATCGATGTAATCAAATCAACGAACCCCATCTTGATAATAGATGAACCGCAATCAGTACTGGGTGCAGACAAGAAAAACGCTACTCGCACAAAACTGAAGGAGTTTAATGCGCTCTTTACGTTGTTGTATAGTGCTACCCACCGCGCAGACGATATACAGAACATGATTTATCGTTTGGATGCCATGGACGCATACAACAAGAAACTGGTGAAGAAAATCAACGTGAAGGCTGTCGAACAACACGGCTCTACAGCGACGAATGGCTATATTTATTTGGAAAGCATCGAACTGTCAAGCGGCAACCCTCGCGCACGCATCGGATTTGAGAAGAAGCAGGCAAGCAGCGTAAAGCAGGTTATCCAACTGGTGGATGATGGCTTCGACCTCTATCAGCAGTCCGGTGGACTGGAGGAATACAGCGATGGCTACAGAATTGAGTCGATTGATGGTTACAACCGTACAATTCGCCTTCTGAATGGTACTGTCCTCCATGAGGGCGACACATTTGGCAAGACAAATGAACTGTATATCCGTCGCCAGCAGATTCGTGATACCATTATTTCACATATCAGGAAGGAACGGCAGTTGTTCAAACTCCGCATAAAATGCCTCTCGCTATTTTTCATTGATCATGTGGACAACTACCGTATCTATGAAGCAGGCGGTGGTACGAGTAAAGGTGTCTTCGCTCAGATGTTCGAGGATGAATACAAGGATATCGTCGGCTCTCTCCAACTGGAGTTTTCCGATGATCCGGAATATGTGAAGTACCTGAAGCGTGATTCCGCTGAAGATGTTCACAACGGCTATTTCTCTAAAGATAAGAAAGGCCATTTCATTCAGCCGTCTGCTTCGGAGTTGCGCAATGAGTCTTCAAACGACGCATCTGCTTACGACCTTATCATGCGTGACAAGGAAAAGCTGCTTTCTTTTGAGGAACCGACGCGTTTCATATTCTCACACTCTGCACTTAAAGAGGGATGGGATAATCCTAATGTGTTTCAAATATGTACGCTGAAGGATAGTGATAACCAGACGAAGAAACGTCAGGAGGTGGGGCGTGGTATGCGTCTATGCGTTAACGAAAACGGCGAACGTCAGGACGAAAACACGCTAAATGGTGATGTTTTCTCTGTTAATACACTGACAATCATCGCAAGTGAATCTTACAATTCGTTCGCTTCAAAACTACAGACAGAAATTGCCGAGGCTGTGGGCGATCGCCCAGTGAAGGTGCAGCCCAGCTTGTTCAATGATATGGTGGTTACCAACGCACGAGGTGAGAAGCAAAAACTTGACGAACTGCAATCGAGTTTCTTATTCGTTTCGCTCAGTAATCAAGGGTACGTCAACAGAGACGGACAACTCACTCAAAAGTACTACGATGACAAGAAACAGGGAGTGCTTGACTTTGGTGAACAGTTCAATGAGTTCAAGTCGGACATCGAGAAACGTCTTGACTCAGTCTTCAATCCTAACAGTGTCAAGCCGGATAATGAAAGAAAAGTTCGAGAAGCTAAATTCATCGAGAAAAGGTTTGAACTTAAGCAGTTTCAGGATCTGTGGAAGAAAATCAACAAGCAGACGTTCTATACGGTGAACTTCGACACGGAAAAATTAATTGCAAAGGCTATCTTGGAACTGGATAATCACCTGAGGGTTTCTGAGATAAGCATCACCGTTACGGAAGGTACGCTCGATGAGATTAAGAGCAAGCGGCAGTTGGAGGCTGGCAACGCAATGAAGATTACCAATGCCGAGACGACACACGTTCATGAACTGCTTAATGAACATGTGAAATATGATCTCATTGGGAAGCTGGTTGAAGACACTGGCCTGACTCGCAGGGCTATCGTTGCCATTTTGAAAGGTATCAGACCCAAGACGTTCAACTATTTTAAGGCCAACCCAGAAGAGTTCATTATCCGAGCTGGCAATATCATTAACCAATGTAAGGCGGAATCAGTCATTGAACATATTGCCTACCATAAACTGGAAAAGGAGTTCGAGGCGGATATATTCTCAACGGCAACGCTGAAAGGACAATTAGGCATCAATGCAATCAATTCGGAAAGGTCTTTGTTCGACATGGTGGTAGTGGACTCGCAAGGCATTGAAATGGACTTTGCAAAGGCACTGGAGAACCACACAAACGAGGTGGTGGTCTATACGAAACTTCCCAAGAAGTTCTATATCAACACCCCCGTCGGCCACTATAGTCCTGACTGGGCCATCGTCTTCAAGGACAACCCTGACATCAAGCACGTCTATTTCGTGGCCGAGACTAAGGGCTACAGCCACGACCAAGTTCTTGACTTCAGAAAGATTGAAGACGTGAAAATAGAATGTGCCAGACGTCACTTCAATTCTATCTCTCAGTCAACAGTCACTTTCGACTTCGTGAAGACATACAAGGAACTTCGTGATATTATAACTTCAGACTAATTAATGACATTTCAAACTATGTATTACAGATACCTTATAAAAAACATCAAAGAGAATAAGGAGATGTTAAGGGATGACCCCAACTACATTCCTACAACCTTGATTGAAGCACAGTTAAAGCAAAGCTTTTGGAGTAAACTCATAAAAAAATCTGAGTCAGTCTATTTTACAGTTTTAACTGATTCTACTCTCCACAAGAGGGCAAAATCTGCTTTCACTTCAGATTCTTATTGGGAGATAGACCTGGATGACTTTACTCCAAACCAAGTTGATGGCAGAGAAATGTTTCTGGCAAAAGATATTGTAGTAGAAAAAGAGAAGCGAGCAGAAACAAGAAAAGCGAAAAGGGCTGAACAAAAGGCAAAGCAACAGGCTGAGCAGCAAGTTAAACAAAGAAAGCCAGAGGCTAAAAAGGAAACACCAAAGCCAAAAACTTCTATTCAGAAGCAAGCAACAGAAGAAGTTGATTTGAACAATATCCAACCTTGCTTTAACCCTATGGCCTTGCCTAAGGTGAAGATGACAGAACAATTCTCCATGCACCCAATTACTGAGAATAATTTGGAGAATGATGCACACACGCTTTCAATCATGCTAATGTTTGATGAGGATACAAGAAAATATATGCATGATTTTGCAGGACCAGAAGCAAGGGAGAAGATTCCCATGTATCTTGTAAACAGCGTGATGACACAATCTATGGGCATCGCTTTCTGCTATATTATCAGAATGAATGCCGGAATATGCGGCTTGATCAAAGTCACAAGCCCAACACACAATAAGGTTACCAACAACTTTAATCACTGGCTTATTGACTATATCCTTATTCCGCCATTGAGAGGACACAAAATCATGAAGTCCGCTCTTCCTATTGTATTTGACATTATGAAGAACAGACTTGGTATAAATGACCCAGTTTATGCTATGGTTATTCCTGGCAATGATGTTTCTATTCACTTACTGGAGTTAAACGGCTTTAAGTTAGACGAATCAAAAGGAATATCAGTAGACCCTGCAACAGGTGACAGAGGTCTTGTATATAAGAAAATATTGTAAACAATTTAAAGGCTTTTCTTTATTTATTATAGAATGAGAGAGGTAAAAGTAAAAGATCTAAAATATTATAAGATTATCCTTGATTCAACATGGAGCGGCATTCGCGAGTTGAAGGAAAATGTTGGTGAATCCATAAATAAATATGGATTCGCACAATCCTTCAAGCCCGTGCATAAAGATAGCGACATATACAAATGTATTGTACCTGATGAAGAGGAAAAATATTATTTGCTTTGTCAGCAGTCAATTTCTGATATTAGGAAAATAGTACACGAGCATCCTGAAATTCCTATCAGTAATTTAGAAAAAGAAACAATAGGCGACATGCTCTACATGATTGACCTATATTGCGACTTGTACGAAGAAATTGATTTGGAGGGCTCAGAACGATTTACTTGTTGGGACTGGTGTATTGACCCTCGCCCTCCAAAGGGCTCATTAGAAGAAAAGATAACTATCAAAAGGAAAACTAATTTGAAAATGACTCATGATACAGCAAAAAAGATTCTCGAAAAAACTGATGGAGAAATATGGGATTGGGAAGAATACAAAATTAGAAGAGATAATTCTACCTATTGGCATAAAATAATCAATGAATGTAATGAAATTCTTGAAAGATATGGGATTGAACTCCCTGAATTTATGGACAAGGTAGATTATGATGATGAGGGTAATATTTTCTGGAAAGCAAAAACAAAATATCATCTGCTCAAATAAATCACAAGGCATATCCAATCTTTCGAGGTTCGTGTTGTAGAGTTGTCCATGAGTTTAAAATTCTATATTATTCTATGAGAGTAGCATTCAGATTTATATACAATAAGGCTATAGCACCTTCATGTTACATTATTGACATGAACGATGAGATATGGAAACAGTTCTTGGAAGGCAATCAAAAGTTGGTTGCCTGCCAATTGCTTGATATGGAAACTGAAATCGATAAGATTCGTATTTTACAATGGATGCCAATAGATGAACTTGAAAAATTCCATCAAAGGGTTCTTGATGAAAAAGATATTAGCAAAATCTTGGATAAGGGAACACTGCAAACGTGTCTCCGGCCTTTTCTTAAAATAAATACACAGTTGTCATGGAAAGAGGTGTCGCTCATCGTAAATATTGTGAAAGAGAAATACGGCTACAGAAGAAATCAAAAATCTACAGTTAAGGACCTTGCTTCTCTTACAGAAGAAGAGGTTGCTAACTCTGAACGCATTGGTAAAAGAAATTTTGAAATTCTAAAAGACCTGTTGACTTGTTATGGGCTGTCGTTTAGAAACGATTAAAATTCGGACACAATGGAATTGACTTTGATTTATATTATAAGTGCATGCATTGTCATCGGCTTGGTTCTTCTTGCTGTTTATAGTTGGAAGAAATCAAGAAACCTGCGCATCATGGGTTATGAGTTCGTGTATGACTACATGAAGGAGTGCGGCAACCTGGATTACTATAGGGATAAAGGAAGACATATCAACTCTAAGTTTGAAGGAAACTATTTTTCTCTAGTAGAGAATAGGAATAAATGGTATCTTTTCTTTGGGACCAAAATAGTTATTGAACGCCTGATTAACTTCTATGAAAAGGCTGAAACTCTGACAACTGGGGCAGCACCTTTCTTTTCTCTTAATCACTTCTTTGCTCACTCTGAATGTATGAAGTTTAATCAGATAGTGAGAGACTTGGAAAAAATGATGGAAACGATTGTCAATGAAGAATGCCAAGTCTATATCAATGAAAAGTATAAAGACACTGAGTTTATGAAGTTCCCCAAAGAGAAACTATATCAACATGGTTTCTTGAAAATGCGAGACGTGCATAACAAGGAGTTTGTTGAAAAGGAGCTTCGTGAGAACAAGTCGTATTTTGATACAATACTCAAATATCCGTTAGACCCACAACAGCGGGAGTCTATCGTGCAACTGGAAGACAACTGCTTGGTAATTAGCAGCGCAGGTTCTGGCAAGACTTCTACCTCTATTGCTAAGGTTAAATACTTGCTGGATAAAAGAAAGCTCCGAAAAGATGAAATTCTAGTGCTTTCATATAATAGGAAGACCGCAGAAGAGTTCCAAGAAAGACTAAATGTAACTGGACTGACTTGCCGGACATTCCACCGATTTGCTTGTGATATTATAGCTGATGTTGAAGGACGATTTCCTGATGTTGCTGAAGCAGAGTTCCTGCTTCAATGCTATTATCAATTGATTAAGAAAGATGAAAACTTCAAAGCGGCTGTCACTAAATATGTGGGTGAGGTTGCTGACCTTACGAAACTTGAACATCAGTATGAACATGCCGAAAAGTATTATGAAGACCGCGAAACTTATGGACGTATGGCTCCGTATGGGGATATGAATGGCAACCCTGTCTTCACTCGATCTCAAGAAGAGAAAAAAATCTGTACGTGGCTTTCGACACACAATGTTGATTTCCTATACGAACAGAACTATCCGAAGGACATATCGTCTAAGTTCCACCGCCAATATAAACCGGACTTCACGATTTATTATGAAGTGAAAGGACAACGGTACTATGCTTTCCTGGAACATTTTGGTATAGATAAAGACAGCAAAGTGCCTCAGTGGTTTGGAGAAGGCAAAGAAGGCGGCTTCGAGGCTGCAAATCGTGAATATAATAGAGGTATTGCATGGAAAAGAAGTGTTCACCGTGAGTTTAACACGCACCTCATGGAAACGACTAGTGCTATGTTCCATGACAAAACGGTATTTAAGAAACTGGAAGAGCAACTGAGGAATATAGGTGTTGTTCCTGTGGAACTGTCGGAGGAAGAAAAATACAAGCGTCTGTTTGAGCGAAACAAGACGATGGAAGAGAACATCATGAACCTGTTCTCATCGTTTATCTCCTTGATGAAATCGAATGGCAAAACATTCGACTCGATAATGAAGACCATCAAAGAAAGTGGCCAGCCTGAAGATTTCTGTGAACGCTGCAGGTTTTTGATGTACGAAGTAATAAAACCACTATATGAAGAATATGAAACGGCACTTGCTGAGAGAAAGCAAAGAGACTTTACGGACATCATTCTTTGTGCGGCCAAATATTGTGAGACGGGAAGATATAAATCTCGCTTCTCGTATATTCTCGTAGACGAGTTTCAGGATATATCTGTTGACCGCTATAAATTCATTGTGTCCCTAAGACAACAAGATCCTCTGACCAAGACATATTGTGTCGGCGATGACTGGCAATCCATTTACCGCTTCTCTGGAAGTGATATGAACTTATTCAATCGCTTTGAGGAACATTTCGGATTTACAGTCAAATGTAAAATCGAAACTACCTATCGCTTTGGCAACCCACTTGTGGAACGTTCTTCTGAGTTTATCCTGAAGAATCCTTCACAAGTTCAGAAGACGGTGAAACCGCTTTCTGATAATGTCTGCACAAAGCTATCCTTCGTTCCTTTTTCAAGAACTACTAACGAGACGTATCTTAATACAATTAAGACAGTCATTGAGAGCATACCCGCTGACGAAACGGTGATGCTGATTGCTCGCTACAACTATGAGGTAAAAATTTTCCCTAGTTATTGTGTGAGGCAGCAGTCACCGACATCAAAAAAAGCTACGGTTACTTTTGCTGGACGTACCATGCAATTTCTGAGTGTGCATGCAGCAAAAGGTCTTGAAGCTGATAATGTGATCATCCTCAACTGTAGCCAGGATGGAGGAGGATTCCCGTCCCGAATCACGGACGACCCTATTTTGGGCTATGTGCTGAGTGAGATAGATAACTTTGAGTATTCAGAAGAGAGACGCTTGTTCTACGTGGCCATCACACGCGCTCGAAAGCATACGTTTGTGATGTACAATGAGAATATGCCATCAGTTTTCGTCACAGAAATGACAGAAAAAGACGATGCCCACCAGCTACGTTGTCCTGTCTGCAAGAAAGGTCTATTTAAAGTTGTTAAAGAGGATATCGCAAAGAACGGGAAGCACTACCGTTTCTTCCTTTGTTCGAACAACGTAGCCGGATGTCAGAACAAATGGATAGTATTCTATGATAATGAGAGTGAAATCATGCCTCAATATCAGTCCATGGTACATCGAGCCGAACAAGCACGTCAGGCTGATGAAATGCGTCGTCTTATGGAAGAACAGCAACGGCAGCAGATAGAATTGATACAACAACAACAGCAACAATATGGTTATAACCCTACCTTCAATAGGAGAAGACGATAGTCAATAATATTCGAGTCGTGAGACTCCAACTTTTTTTTATTCAGCGCGTGGGCATTGCTACTTATTCTCGAGTTTTACTTCGTTGAATTTCCGGCATGGTTCATGGACGTCGAATAAATAGCAAACGCTAAATAATTACCACAAAATCACAGAGACGGCAGACCGTGAGGTCCGTCGTTTCTTTTTAAAAGCTCCAGTCATGATAACAGCATATACTATATTCTTATTGATTTGATGAATTGCTGAATGTCCTGTATGCTGATTAGTGACAGCGATTGTAACACATATTTTTTGCTCCTATGATTTCATCGCTATAATCTTGTCTATATGCTGCTTTCAAACTCCTCATACTCTTCTGCTTGTACCGTCTTCCGTGACAGCACTGCCACCATGCTCTTTTTGTAGATGAACTTCCGCACCACGTCGCTTCTCCTGCCTCTAAGCGGTATGGTCATTTTCTATCCCTCCCTTCTCATTCATGCCTGAGGAACACCATTCAATCTGATTTTGGTTTTGCTCACACCATGCGCTCCTTTGCAAGAGTCAGACTTATTACTGCCTTGTGTACTGCTCTTGCAGGCACGGGCTGCAGGCCCTCGACAGCCACCGCCCAGATGTGTTCTTGCACGGGTTGACTTTTGCGGCTGACCGTTTTGACATTTGCTTTTCCATGATTCGCTTTTGACTGTCATACGTTGATGATTCCTGTTAATCTTTCATGGATAGTACTCATGTGGCTATCTGCCTTTATTCATCGGTAAGCGGCCCTCTGTCTCTGCTGCCAAGGCAACTGTCTTAGCCTCCATACACCTCATACTCATTCGCCATCATCCTTGACGTGATGACTACACCGCCATGGGAGATTGCTTCCAAATGGCCTGCTATTGTTATGAAGCATCGCATCATTGAATCGGTAATTCTGTTGTTAGCCCTGTCTGTCATCGTCACTTCGTTTTTCTGCACATTTCTTTTGTCATCTAACCTTATTATGCTAATGCCAAAGTACGCTCATTTATTTTTCCTTTGCAAAGATAGGCGGGCCCGTTCCCGGCAAGTACTGGTCGCTGGCTCCCGATTTCCACACAAAATTCCAGCAGCCTTCCGCATTTATTTTCCGACAGGCGATAAAGGCCAAGGCCAAAATAAATGTGGTTTTCCGAAATTTTGCTCGAAATTCCTTGCCTCATGTCACTAACACCCCTGCCTCCGTATTGCACGTAAAAATTACAGAGCGCTTCGGCGCTAATAAGTTTAACAAAATAAATTGAAAAATAAAATGACACATCCAGTTCAAACATTACCGCTTTTCAATAGCTGCAAGCTTCGCCACAAGCAGTCCTACATGGGCAATCTCTACCAGGTGGTGGTCAACACGGAAGATGGCGAATCTTACGAGTACGAGGTAGAGGCTGACAATTTCGCCAAGGCTACTGAGATTGCAGAGGGCTTCGCCAATGATCTCATGGTAGATATTACCTACATCGAGTGCTATCTCATGGATTAACAAATATAAATCATCAACAATAAGTATAACAATCAAAAACATTTAGAATCATGGAAGCAAAAGTGATTATCGCAACAGTCGCAAAGACAACACGTGAGAACAAGAAAATCTGGTCAGTGGGTATCGAGGGCGAAGAGCAGCCCGCAGCATTCTGCAAGAGCGCTTACAAGGCAATGCGTTTCTGCTTCTTGCTGAAGAAGCACACGGAGGGAGCAAGAATCTCTCAGGATTGCCTGGTTGTCCTCTCAGCTGAAATCAAGGAAGAGAAAGCGGCATTGGCCAATGCCGAGGGGCAGGAGAAGCTGAACGAGGTGCGCCAGGAGTTCATCGAAGAGCACAGCGTCGATGCAGTGCTGGCACAGCAGCCGGAGCAGGAGCCGATGGCTGAGCCTGAGAAGCCGAAGAAGCAGCGCAAGCCTCGCGCAAAGAAAAATGAACAAGCAGCAGATGTGATAGCCTTCCAATAAGGAGGCTATCACTTAATTGAGTTTTCCAAATGTCAAACTTAAAGATCAATAGTCACATGATTACAACGAACAAGGATTTCACAATCGCAGCCCAGGCAGAGAATGATGCTTATCACGAAAACATCGCCGTGTATGATGTCCTGAATGATCATTTCGATGGGAATTGGAAGGATGTCTTGACTGCGAACTTATACACTCCAACAGGTGAGCGTATCGGCTCGCTTCGTGAGTTACACTTCATATATGATGTTGAAAACAACAAGCTCGAAGGTGCTTGGTGATGCTTTCAACGGTCAGAAAGAATGCCCAGTGCAAAGCATCGGGTTTCTTTCTGTCTTTTCCCCACCCACCGCCCGTTTGTACCTTTGCGCCAAAAAAACAGCGCAATGGCTACAAACATCACTAATATCTCATCATCGAGCATATACCTCACTTCGCATCTGCCGGAGAATGTCTATGTCGCAACGGATGCTCAAAGTATAGTGTTCACCGTCTCCGTGGAAGGCGACGATGTGTTCACATCGGTCTATTATCCGTACAACAATATGGTCTGTGTAAGGGATATTCGCTCCATCGTGGAGGATGCCATGTTTGAACAAGACCTCAATATTGCGACTCTGGTACTGGAAGCAAGGGAGGGGAGTGGAGCCAATTCGGTGATTGACGATGTGAGGGTCATCTGCAGTGACTTCAAAACAACGGTCGCAACGGAGACGTTCCTGAGAAGAAACTTCCTGACAACAAGAAAGAGTGCGCTGGTCCCGAATGATGGATGGGTGGACTTACATAGCTACATAAAGGCGTTCGAGAGAGAAAACCAATATGCTAACATTTACTACACTTTGCCTTTTAGACCAGACATGATAATGTCGTACACCCTCAATATGGAAGAGGTACTGATCGAAACGGATGGGATCGTCATGAAGACCTTGACGAAACAGTATCTTGAAAATCTGATGTGGGAAACGTATGAACGCAGATGTGTAGTGGGGGTTGAGTATCATATTGGGAACCGTTCATTTAACGTCTTCTTCACTGACGAGAGACCAAGTGATGTGTTCTCTTTCCTGAACGCATTCAATATACCTGAAAGGGCGTATCTCTACGGGGCAACGACAACCAAGACGGAGGTAAACAGAAGTGAAGCTGTCATCGGAAGGAAGACTCTGTTCTATGATGAGACGGTAACGGTCAAGCATGAGGTGGAAACGGGTCCGATGACTTATGACGAGGCAATGTGGCTCAGCCAGATGTTCGCGTCGAGATGGGTGAGCAGGATTCTGCCAAACAACAAATCGGCCGAGATACTGATCTCTGATATATCATCGGAGGTGACGGACTCGAATAAGGAATTGATGAAACTGAAGTTCTCATGGAAATATGCCGAGGGAACGGAATGGAACTATAATGAAACAACGAGAATATGAATAGCATACATATTTCTACGGCTCGCCTGATACTCAACAGACCTGACCCCGTGGACATCAGACTGTGGACTAAGACTGGGGAAATACAGGAATGGAAACGGTGCATCTGCATCAAGTACGAACACTATAAGGGGACGAGGAAGTTCAAACTGCTCGACAGCAACCAGATCCGCATGTGCCGGGAGTGCTGCATCTTCATGGTCAACGGAATGGAAGTGTTCCTTTGAAGCAACTTTTCAGCACGTTCACACTGATTCTTGAAAATAATTCGTATATTTGCACCGTGATTGTCAGGGTGCAGTGGCACTGACTCTCATACTGCCTTGTGCCTTAAAGCATTTTTGCAGTCACTTAATGGAAACTGAAGCGTTGCGCTTCTGTCTTGTGA
>AUXO013343209.1_pt1 | contig 27208 bp, 31 predicted proteins | sample 768731 | NCBI WGS metagenome assembly AUXO01 (sample SAMN02715735, study PRJNA202380) | gut metagenome | biome: sheep rumen | host: Ovis aries | place: New Zealand: Palmerston North
AAATACCTATAGACTATAATGATTATATCGGAGTTCCTACAACATATTTAGATAAGCACAATCCAGAGTTATTTGAAATAGTTGGTATGACATACAGCACAGACAGAAACCCAGATATAGAAGCAATTAGAACTGACCCTGTGCGTAGGAATAACCCGTTTATAAATGGCAAGTCTATCTATCCACGAGTAATAATCCGCAGAAAGAAGGTAAACTAATATGATAATCGAGGAAATGAAATACAAGGTTCGTGATATAGCGAGAGGTTATGTAGACTCCGCAGACCACGAGAGTGGTGACTTCCGTTCCGAATATTGCACTCGTTTATTGCAAGAGTCAGACATAGTAGTGACCAATCCACCTTTCAGTTTATTTAGAGAGTTTTTTGCTTGGCTAATGAAGGCTGATAAGAAATTTATCATAATTGGTAATAAGAACGCCGTTAACTATTTAACTCCACTTATAAAGGATAATAAGTTATGGATAGGGTATTCAATACATAGTGGCGAAAGGTATTTTTATCAACCAGAGATAGATGGGTTAAGTAAAGGAATAGGTGTTCGTTGGTTTACTAATTTAGATACAGGTGAGAGACATGAGTCTTTAATTTTAGTCGAGAAATACACACCAGAGAAGTATCCAAAATATGATAACTACGATGCAATAGAAGTAAGTAAGACAATTGATATACCATCAGATTTTGATGGATTAATGGGTGTTCCTATTACCTTTTTAGATAAGTACAATCCAGACCAATTTGAAATTGTTGGTACTGCAATAGCAGGTTACTATGATAAAGATGCACCTTACTATAAGCCTTTACCAAGTATTAAAGATGGCGGAGCAGCCTACTTAAATGGTAAAAAGTTATATGCAAGAATTTTAATTCGCAGAAAGAAGGTAAACTAATATGATAATCGAGGAAATGAAATACAAGGTTCGTGACATAGTACTTTAAGATTTTCTTAATAAGAAATAATAATTTATTTAATATATTAGCATTATAGGTTAAGACACTTATAGTGCTAATATTTTTTCTTTTCTTAATTTATTTGTTAAGTTAATTCATCATTAATTGAGGATGAAAAAATGGAGCACTGGCACATTTTCTTTTCCTCTTGACTTTCATCAAATATCATGCTATAATACGCATAGGTTGGTTAATCTAAGGCGAATATCACATTCTCCTGCATGCTAGTTCAACTTAATAGAAGGAGGATAAATATATGACATCTTACAGCAGTAAAGCAATATCACGGGCAATAATAATAACCTTTATCTTAACGAGCCTATTTTGGCTCGGTCTTTTACTTATTTACCCAATGTTAAGTCATCGCCGTGAAGTACCCGCCAGACCTACCTACAATAAATCAATAATACGAGAATTTAATCAGCCAGACACACCTACTATTTATAACCTTTAATTTAAATTTATTAGTTAATCGTTAATTTTTCAAGATAAATTAGTTTTTAGCTAGGAGGTATCACCCAATGAAATATAGTCCAAGTAATCCCCCGATAATTTGCATGCAGACCCAAAGCGACTGTTACAAGTCAGGTCAGCGCCATATTGTCAGGGGAATTTTATTCCATAGCACAGGCGCAAATAACCCTAATATCAAGAGGTATGTTCAGCCAAGTGACGATGACCCTAATCGCTCCAATCTTTTATCCGTTATTGGGGTAAATCAATATCATAATGATTGGAACCACATCCATCGTGATGCAGGACTTAATGCATGGATAGGACGCTTAGCCGACGGCACAATTTCCACAGTTCAAACAATGCCTTACGACTTCAAACCTTGGGGTTGTGGCTCAGGCAGTAGAGGAAGCCTTAACAATGGCTGGATTCAATTTGAGATTTGCGAGGCAAACTTATACGACACCGAGTATTTTAGAGGAATCTATAATGAAGCCGTTGAGTTTGCCGCATATTTATGTAAGTTATATGGTATAAATCCGTTGGCATCGGTTACAATGTCTGATGGGGTAGTAATCCCAACCATAACTTGCCATAATGATGCAGCTAAATTAGGATATGCAGGAAATCATATTGATATCAATCATTGGTTTCCTAAGCATGGTAAAAATATGGAGACAGTCAGAGCCGATATCGCCAATCTGTTAGGGGTATCCTCTCCAGACGATAAAGTAATTACTTTCAGCGAGGACAATTCTAGCAATTCACAGCAGGTTTCGGCGGATACTGGCGAAACCAGCGTCAATATTGGAAATGAAGACAATGCTGATTCATCGGCGAATGAGGCGACTACCATTCAACCTAATACCACGGATACAACCACTCAAGAACCTACTGATGAACTGTACAGAGTACGAAAGTCTTGGGACAGTCCTTCATCTCAGATAGGAGCATTTAAAGTATTGCAGAATGCTATAAATATTTGTAAGGAAGGTTACTATGTTTTCGATTCTCATGGGGTAGTTGTTTATCCCGTACAAAATTCGGAGACAAATAACCACACCTCAAGTTTTGATAAGGACACAACAGCTAATAGCAATTCTTCTAACAGCAACTCACAAGCACAGGCATCTACGAAGGAAGACGGAAATAACCCCTCTTATGAGGTCTTTTTAAACGCCGTAGCTTGCTTCACAAATAGCCAAGTAAAATCGTCATTTGGAACTAAATCAGGACGATATTACTTATGGGACGACAAGGTAATAAATGGTAGAGTAAGAATCACTACTAAATTGGAATATAGAGGAATACCTAATAAGGTAACGTGTTGGATTAACAAGGAGGACGCAAAATGATTAAATGTACTGACAAAGTAATCGAGAAGTATCCTAGTGGCGATGTACTTGTGCAGACAGCTGAAGTATCTCTTAAGGCAGATACTAGTGCTGAGGTTATTGCAATGGGTGCAACTGCTAATGGGGTAGTTGGTCTTGAAGACGGAACGATTTTGAGCATGGGTTCCACATGTCTGTGCAAAGACCTGAGTTTTGGTGTTTTAGGAAGTAATGGAGCATGGGAATTCTAAGGAGGTGACTTAAATGGGAATGAAAGCTGAAGATGCTTTAGGAGCAGCCATTGGATACGTAAGAAAATCTCTTTTAGGGTTAGGTGCTCTTAAAGGTGCTAATTGTACTATCCAGAGTATCACATATAACCCAGCAGACGGCACAAATACGGTGGTATTTGCATGGAAAGATAATTTAGATGTTTCACATACGTCTGAGATGGTTGTACGTGACGGAGTTTCAGGACAGTATGTTGAGGCATATGAGGTATCAGGCAAGACACCTTTTGCAGAGGATTGGTTGCAGGATGGAGATGGAACGCCAATAACGCCTGTTTCAGGGGTATTTTATCTCGTTTTATCTGAGGGCACTTATTACAAGACACTTTGTTTCTTTGACACAACAAGTGAGGAATATGTAAGTTTAGGCTCCACCGATGACAGTTGGTTTAGATTAACTAACCAATCTCTTACTTTTGTAAATGGAGTTGCAACTATTAGCGACGCAAGAATCACAGCAAATAGTTTAGCTTATGTTTTCTTTGCTGATAGTAGTCTTACTTCGGCAAAATCAGCGGTTATTACAGTTGATACTTCCTCAGGGGTATTAACCTTTACAGCTGAAAACCAGCCAGCAACAGCGTTAACTTGTGATATCCTGATTAGAAATTAAAAGGAGGATAACAAAATGAGAGGTATTACAAATATTCCAGCCGAAGGTGGCGGAGGAACAACTAGTAAGATGGTTGTAGATAGCTTAGTTATTAATGTAACTACTCCAGCCGATGCTTTTATTGACTTAGTTCTCAATAAGTTTTATGCTAATCCTGATTTGAGAGAATTAGAAGTTATAAATAATGCTTCAGCTATTTCTCTTACAGGAGATGCAAGTAATAGCATTTCAATAACAGACAAAGTACTTATTAAGGCGTTAAGCAATGCTATTGTAGAACCTGAAACCACAGGGATGTTATATTTTGAAATTGCCCAGACAGACTCTTATCAGGTTAATACGACACTAGCATTGTTATTTGTACGTTATACAGCGGCAGACACCTATACTTATAACGTATCAAAGATTAAAGGCGTAAGTACTGAAACACGGATGGTTGAGCCACCAGCAGCATCATTAGGAAGTTATTTATCAACCCAATTCGGGGTAGGTGAAAGAAAGTACTTTATTGCAGCCACAGGTTATACCTATCCAGCACAGTCGGCTATTTCAGGTTCTGAGACATTTACAACTGTTGCAGGCGACGTTGTTTATCTTGAAGATACAAAGATTTCAGGAATGCCTATATATAATGTTACAGTTTACAGAGATGCCAGCGGAACCATTAAGAAGTTTGTAGGATTTGCTAAGTTTACAATAACAGGCACACCACCCGCTTTTCAGATGATTGGTGCTTTTATAGGCATGCATGAGGAAGGTCAAGGCGGAGGTGGTGGAAGCACAACTACAGTTGTTGATAGTTTAAGCATCTCAACAAGTACTACAGAACAGGACATCCATTTGGCAGTCTTTTCAAAGTTCTTTGCTAATGCAGACTTAAGAAGTGTTATTGTAACTATTGAAGACGGAGCAACTGTTACTTCATCTGACTTACCTTTATATCCAGGCGATGTTCTTCAATATATCGGAAATCTTGGTACTCCAACATTCCCTACAACTCTTAAGTTAGAGTTAACAATCTTTAAGTCTGGAATGATTTATACGCCAACTACGCCGAGACATCCGTTAGCTAGCATTGTATCGGGGTACTTCAGCAGTGCATCGGTTGCAAGCTTTTCAGCAACTATGTTAAGGTATCAGTTAAATAAGCAAGATACTTTCCCAACAACTCAAGCTCTTATGAGTACTATTTTCAATCAACTTCAGAATGATTTTGATGTCGAATATTACTTAACCGTTGACCAATATGTACCTTATGTCGTCGATTCAGAGATTACAGATTCAGTTGCTTTCGACTTCTTCTCATCTGATAATGTTACTATTAGATGGGCAGGATACGGCGAAAGAGGCGAATGCTTACTTAAGATTGAGTTAGTAAGAGCAGATGGAAATTACGAAGGTATTATTGTTAAAAAGACAGTTGTTGTTGATGACACACCTGAAGACCATATTGCTTTAGTTAATTTCCACAAATCCTAATATAAATAGTTGATAGTCAAGCATTCTCAGGGGTAGTTTATGTTTAAGTAAATTACCCTTGAGATATTTTGTAAGTTATATTATAATAAATAAGGAAGAACAGCAATATCACAAAGCCCAAAACACAACCTTTTCTTATTAAAACGTACTTTACTATTAAAGTATTAATTTTTTTTAAATAATTTCTAAGTTAAATAATCCAAGGTATTCTTAGAAATGGGCGCAAGCCATACTCGCAAAGGAGGAAGAATTGAATGAATAGAAATGGTAGCAAATTAACTGAAAAAGAAGAAGCATTTTGTCAGATAATGGCTCGAGAAGCCGCAGATATTTCTGATGCAGCATTTAGAGCTGGCTATCGTGGGGGTAAGAATAATAAGATACAAAACTCATATCACACGGTTATTGGCAATCGCCTTTTAACTTTCCCAAGAATTTGTAATCGTATCAATGAAATCAAAGAAGAAGTTTTAGTAGAGGATAAGAATTTCCAAGGCACTCTCGTTGACCGTCTTAAAAGGGTTATATTCTTTAACCCACTTAAATATTACGAATCTAAGAATTACGCCGATTTAGAGACAGGCACAGTAAAGACTAATGTTTATCTAAAAACGCAATTTCAGGACTGGAATCCCGATGATGGTATGCTTGTCGCAGGTTTTGATAAAAATGGCATGCCTCGTTTCATAGACAAGCAGTGGGCATTTGATAAGTTATTAAAGATTTACTCGTTAGACGGAAGTAAACAAGTTGATACAGAGGATTTAGTACGCTTATTCCTTGGGGTAGGTTTACCTGTTAATAACCAGAATCAATACAGCGTTAAAGGTATTGATTTGGAAACAGGTGAGGATTTAGATGAACTTGAGCGTGAGGCAGATGAGGATATTGAGGCAGATAACAACAGCGACTCTTCTAGACCCGCCGAACTTATTGAAATGACTCCTGAGTTACTTGCAAAAAAGTTTAATGAAGATATGTTAAGGTGTGATTTAATTCCTTGGGATTCTATGAAAGACTTACGGAAGGAGGCTTAATATGTCATCTTCCGTTCAAATGCAGGTAAAACCTTTCTCTAAGAAATATGTCGATTACTACACTAAATGTTTTAGTTGTCGTATAAATTGTTTAGAGGGAGCATATCGTGCAGGTAAATCCGTTATAAATATTTTCAGTTTTGCGAATTATCTTGAGACGTGTGAAGATATGGTTCACCTTGTGACAGGAGCATCAATAGCAACAGCACGTCTTAATGTTATGGACTGCAACGGGTTAGGCTTAAAGTATTTATTCAGGGGTAGATACAAGACTGGCGAATATGAAGGAAACGAGTGCATGAAAATAGAGACCAGAACAGGTCTTAAAATAGTAATATTCGTTGGTGGAGGACAATCTGACTCTTACAAAAAGATTCAAGGTTTAAGTTTTGGCTCTTGGTTATCGGTTGAGTTAGCCAACTTATATATTTCAGACGATGAAAAATGTTTTGTAGACATGGCTTTATCTCGTCTAACCCAAAGTAAAAATATTAAAGTTTGGTGGGACTTAAACCCAGTTTATCCGACTCATAAAGTTTACAAAAAATATCTTGATAAGTACGAGGAAAGTGAAAAGGCAGGACTATTTTTTGGAGGTTATAACTATCAAAAGTGTAGTCTTTTCGATAACAGCGCATTAAGTGAAAACCAGATTAAAAGTTTTACTTCAAACTATCCAGACGAATCTTCAATGGAATATCAGAGGTATATTTTAGGCAACAGGGCTTGTGCAGAAGGACTAATATTTACTTTATTTGCTAAAGATAAATCAAATTGGCTTGTAGATGATTTAAATTCGTATATTAGTAAAAATTCAACGCAGTTTATATCTGTTGGGGTAGATTTCGGTGGCAACGGAAGTAATACAACATTTGTCGCAACCTTATTTTCTAACAACTACAGGGATATACTTATTCTTAAAGATTCTAAACTTATTATGAAAGGCGGCGAAAAAGATGTCGAGGATTTTCATAACGAGTGTAAAACATTTGTTGAAAGTATTTTAGCCACCTATTCTATACCATTAAGGTATATTTGGGGAGATTGTGCTGACCCCGTAATGATTAATGAAATTCGTAATGTAATAAAAGAATTGTCAATGGTTAATTCAATTCGTGTAATGAATTGTAAAAAATGGACAATAAAAGAGCGAATCGACACCAAGAAGTTATTAATAGCTAAAAATCATTGGAAGTGCTTAAAAAGTGCAGACAATGTGATAAATTCTACCGCAACTCAAGTCTGGAATAGTAAGGAAGGACACGAGGACGAAAGACTCGATGACGGCACCTGTGATATTGACACAGCCGACGCCGAGGAATACAGTTGGTCAGGGTTTATGGAAAAACTTATTAAGTATTGTGAATAAGGAGGTAATTCAATGGATTACGGTTCTATTATCAAATTCGTCAAGAACGAATATGGGCATTGTTACGACAATGCAGCTTACTACTCTGAGATTGCCACATGGATGGACTGGTATAAGGGGTATGTTCCAAGCGTACACGTAGTTAAAGTAAGTAATGGATTAAACATTCAAGAACGTAAGATTTATCGTTTGAGAATGGCAAAGCGTGTCTGCGAAGACTGGGCATCTAGCCTTTTAAATGAAGGTATTAAGTTCGTTGTAAGTAATCAAAAAAGCTCTGTTTTTCTTCAAGGTAGTAAGGGTAACAGAGGAGTGCTCGGTTCGAATAACTTTGATACTATTGTAACCGATTTAGTTGAGCAGGCTTTTGGCTTAGGTACAGGTGCTATTGTAGTCGAACTCTCAAATATTGGGGTATCCTCTGACGGAACAGCAATCTCAAATCCCGACAGCAAGATAGAATTGAAAATTTTTAATGGAACACGCATTCTTCCAATAACTTACTCAAACGGTATAGTTAATGAATGTGCATTCTTATCTGAAATCACGATTGACAATAAAAAGTTTTATTTAGTTTCCGCACACCTTTTAAGTGACACAAAGGAATATGTAATTCACAATACGCTTCTTGATGGCACTTATAAAAAAGCAAGCTTACCCGAAGGTTATTTACCTTTTTTGAACACTCACAGCAAACTTCCACTTTTTTATATTTTTAAGCCCAATATCGCAAATAACATCGACTTAGACAGTCCTATGGGCTTAAGTATCTATTCAGAATCTATTGATAACTTAGCTACTTGTGATATCGTTTATGATAGTTGTATTAGGGAAGTTATAACTGGTCAGCGTATTGTAATGATGAATAAGATGCTTTTAACTACTGATGAACAGGGCAAGCCTATTGCACCTCAGGATGTTAAGCAGACTTATATGCAGTTCTTTGGTGATGATGCTACTTCAGACATCAAAGAATATATTAAGGAGTTTCACCCAACACTTAATACTGCTGCCCTTGACGCCGAGTTACAAAATCAGTTGAATCTCTTATCTGATAAATGTGGTTTAGGGGTAGGCTACTATCAATTCAACGGTCAATCTGTTAAGACAGCTACAGAATATATTGGAAATAGAAATGATTTCCAGAGAAATGTTAAAAAGATGACTAACCTCTTTAAAGATAATCTTCAGAAGTTAGCGTCAGTCATCTTATTCCTTGGCAATAATGCTTTAGGTTTATCTGTAGACGCTAACACTAAGATTGTAGTTGAAATATCAGATGGCGTAATTGAATCTGATACTGACGAAAGAATTCAAGACCGTGAAGATGTAAAAGAAGGCATCATGACTAAAGCTGAGTATCGTGCTAAGTGGTATGGTGAAACGATTGATGTAGCAAATGAAAAATTAAGTCAAATAAATAATTCTAATGCAAATAATATTTCTTAATATTTATCTTGACTTATTTTATATTTAATGTTAATATAAACTAAAGCCGAGAGGCGTAAAATCGAGGAGGTAACCCAATGAGTGATGTTGTGAACACAGTAACAGATGTAAATGGTCAGGCAACCGTACAGAATGGTGGAGCTCAAGTAGTTCAGCAGCCAGTTGTACAGCAGCCACTTCAGGCACAGCCTATTGTTCTTCAGACTCCGCAAAGCGGTTTCACACAGGAACAGGTAAATAGCATTGTAAGTGGCAGAGTTAACGCACTGAATCAAAAGATTACAGAGTTAACAGCCCAGCTTGACGAGAAGCAGAAGTTGGCTGATTCCTACCTAACTGAACTTACAGGGCTTAAGAATCGTGATACAGCGACTAAGGCAGGAGTTCCTGCTCAGTTTACGGATTACGCTATCTTTGAAGCTCAAAAGCTTGCAGTTAATGGTAAAAGCTTTGAAGACGCAATGAAGGAGATTGTAACTTCAAATGCTTCGTTATTCGGGGTATCCAATCCGAGTGGTCAGGGTGCAGGTACAACTCCTAATGCACAGGCACCTACAGGAAACGCTGTTAATCCTACACAGACGACTCCGACAGGACAGCAAGTTAGCCAGCCCGTAGCTTTTGGTTCAACAGGCGCACAGGTTGGTGGAAATCCTGCTAATACAGCAGGTATTGACGCAGAAGTTGATAATTTCCTTAAGTCTAGAGGCTTAAGACGTTAATGAAAGGAGTCTATTATGGCACTTGTTATTGGAGGCAACGCTACAGTTGCAACAGGTATGAGCCCTATCGTTGAGGCAGGTCTTTATGCCGACCCCATCTTTATCGATGGAGTTACTTTTAGTTCTCGTTATAATATTGGTTCTGCAGGTCAGATTCAGGTTGTTAAGTACACCTCAGGTCGTGGGGTAGCTCCAGGAACTCCTGGTGCTAATTTCACTGATAGAGATTACGCTAACACCGTAATTGACATCAATGTAAACAACAGTTTCAAGGATTCCGCTAAGGTTCCTAACTACTTTGAGGCAACCATGCCCGTTAACATCAAGATGGATAAAACTCTTGAAGTTACTCAGAAGGTTGGCACTGGTCGTCAGGAGGCAGCTCTTGCAGCCTTAGTTGACCAGGGAACTGCGTCTACTGACACCACAGCTATCACAGCTGCTAATGTTAAGCAGATTCTTATTGAGGCTAGAGGCGCACTTCGTAAGAAGCATGCAAAGCCCAATGTTGTTATCTGCTCTGTTGATGTTTATTCTACCATCCTTGAGGCAGCAGGTGAGAAGTTCACCCCTATGTTCAATGACGATGTAAACCGTCAGGGTAAGGTTGGTCTTTGGCTTGGTATGTACTTCATCGAGGCTGATTTACTTGATGGAACTACCGCAGATTACAAATATCTTCTTGCAGATGGCACTACAAAGACCGTTGATACCTCTGATGTTGATTTCATCATGTACGATGGTAATGCTTATTCCATCATCGACAGACTTGACCTGCTTCGTATTAAGGAGTCCGAGCAGTTTGCAGGCTCTAAGGTTCAGGAAGAGGTTTGCTCTGGCTTTAAGGTAACCAACGCTGATTGCACTCTTGTTAAGAGTCACTAATCTTCAGCCAATCTTGGGGTAGTCATAAGGCTACCCCTATTACCGTGAGGAGGCTTGTATGATAACAATTGATTACAATTACTATAAGAATACTTACGGTGGGGCTTTAGATGAGCAGAGTTTTTCAAAGTTTGTAACTCGTTCTTATATGACGATTGACAGTTATTGCTTTGGTAGGTTTGAGACTGCTGATTCAAATGATTTTTCAGAGTTTCAGTTGAGTAAGATTAAGTATTGTGTTTGTGCAGTAACTGATAAGTTATTTGCACTTACAGGGGCAGACGGAACTTATTCAGCAGGTGTTACGGAATCTGAATCAGTCGGACCTTGGACAGTTAAGTATTCTACCAAATCACTTCCATCTTCAGTTCAAGCCAGCTTAAAGGAGCTGATTTTCAGTTATCTGTCAACTACAAACCTTATGGTAGCTTGGTGTTAAAATTTTAAGATAAGTTTTAGGAGGTTAATATTTTATGTTGTTTGTTCATACAATAACGATTTTTAACCTTATATCTGAAGATGATAAGCCAGTTTACCAAAAGTCCACTGTTAGTAAGGTTTTGTGGGTTAAGGATGAGAATACAGCTCGTAACAAACTTGGGGTAGTTGACGCTGATGCTATTACAGTTTATATTCCTAAGTCTGCTACTGAGGAGCATGGAAGACTATTAGTTAGTGGTGCAGAATTTGAACGAGCACTTGACAAGTCTAATTTATATGCTTATCGTAAAGGTGACTTCATTTGTTTTGGAGATGTATCCTTAGGTGATTTATCTATTAATGAAATGAAAAACCTCACCGATAATGTATTTGAAATAACAGGTTTATCTGATTTCAGTTTCGGTGGATTACCTAATTTTGTTTTATCAGCAAAGTAGGTGATAGTTATGTCATATCAGATTTCGTTATTCCTTGAGAATTTCGTAGGTAATTTAGTTAAGAAGGTTAATAGCAACATAGAGTCAGCTAAAAAAGCTACTCTTGAACGTATCGTAAAAGACACAGAGCCTTATGTTCCATATAAGACAGGCAACTTAAACGATAATGTGACAGTTAATACATCTGCTAGTTCTTTCACCTACGAGGCTGAATATGCATCTTATGCATTTGACCCTATATCACCGAGTGGTAAGCCAAAACAATATACAAAAGAAGTTCACCCACAAGCTCAAGGTTATCCATTTGAAAAGGCTATTGACGAGCACGATGTTGATTGGGTTGAAACATTTAGAGAGGAGTTGATGAGAGATGTCTGAAGTAAATAGAGGTCAAGCCGATGTTATTCAGAGCCTTGTTTCTCTGTTAAACTCCAATCAAAGTTTGTTAGGATTGCCTACAGTTAGGTTTGATGAGTTGTCCACTTCAAAGGATAGTGCTTGTCTTACTGTTACTGAGACACCTACAGCAGAGCGAGTTGCCGATGTTACAGGCACGGCTCTTCGGGGTAGTTTAACCCTTACTTTAATTTATCGTGTTATGTCAAATAACATTGGTAATAAAGACCTTGATTACATATCCGTATTGGATAAGTCTTATGAATTTATAAGACAGAGATACGCTTTTGTGGAGAATCCAAATTTCTTCATAGATAATGTAACTGAGAAGTCAGGTGGAACCCTTGAACACGTATATTCAGGGGGTATCAAAGACTTCTGTGTTAAATTTGTTGTAAGTTATCAAAGATGTATAACATTGTTTTAAGGAGGAAAAAATATGGGACTTGTAGAATATCGTAAGTCTAGCGTAGGTGCAGAGCAGACAAGATACTTTCTTAATACTGCACAGGACGCCGTAGTCAACATGGGAACTGGTGCAATCACCAGCGGAACATTTAACATGATGTTCCTTATGGCTGAGAACAACAATGTAGAAGCAGGTGCTTCTCTTGAGACAGTTGCCGATGTAACCCAGAAGGTTCAGCCCTCTGAGCCTAAATATGAAGGTGTTACCATTTCTTACAGCGGACTTTTCCTTAAGGAAGACCCCGTTTGTCAGGCACTTGAAGCCCTCTATAGAAATAAGCCCGTCGGTGACGATGCGCATTTCTATATGGTTGAGGAAGATAAGTGGTCGGGCACCAACGGAAAGTATTACATCACAGACGTTGCAATCGTTGTTACAGGCATCACCAACGAGGCAGGTGACAAGCGTAAGATTGAAGCAACTATCGGACTTGCAGCTGACTGGAAGGAAGTTTCTACTACTCTCACCGTAGATGAGAATGATGGCACTCTTACAGTTTAATTAAACGCATCTCTTGGGGTAGTTAATATCATATTAGCTACCCCCTTTATTGCAATTTGAGGAGGTTTTAAATATGGCAGTTATTAAAAATTTATCTTTATCAACAACAATTGAAGTCGAAGGAACCGACAGAAAAGTTACAGTTGACTTCTCTGATATTAGACTTGCACGTAATCTTGCAGTGATGCTTAAAAAGTGGGAGGATTTTGACACCATTTTAAAGAAGAAGCTTGAAGAATGCGAGGCTATTGAAGATGAGTTAGACCGTTTCATTGCACTTGGAGATGCAGCAGTTGGCATCTTTGAGGACTTTAAAAACGATTTTAATAAGGTATTTAACTCTGACATTGTTGGAGCAGTATTTGGTGATTGTATTCCTAGTATTGATAGGTATTTTCCTTTACTTGAAGAACTAACACCAATCATGCAGGCTTCTTTAAATAGACAGTCAGAGTACAGGAATTTAGCATCAAATAGCAAATATAGCCTAATGAGAATTAAAGGCAACATGGCTCAGGCTAAAAAGTCTAAAGTTTTTGATTTTGACTTTCAGGGGTAGGTGATGACCTATGTTAAACGTCTTACTTGATGGTTTCCCAGAAAGTTATAAAGGCTATCCTATCAATACTGATTTCAGGGTTGGCATTTTGCTAACCCTACTTCAGGAGGATGAAACAATTGATGATGAATTAAAAGGTTGGCAGATGCTAAATCTTTTATACAAGGATATTGTTCCAGAGGATAGCAAAGTAGCTGTAGATGGTTTAATTTGGTTCTTATCCTGTGGTCGCTCAGAGTTGTATTTTGAAGATGATGAGGACGCTGAAATCTCTCAAGATAAGGCTTTGGATTTTACAGTTGACCACCTTGATATTTGGGCAGCTTTCAAATCTATTGGGGTAGATTTAGAGCGTGAGCCAATTCACTGGTTCAAATTTGTAAGTTTATTAGGTTGTTTAGGTGAGTGTACTTTAACTCAAAAGATGCAGTTTAGAACAACTGACCTTACAAAGATGAAAGGTGATACACGAAGTTATTATCTTAAGTTGAAAAACAAATATAAAGTGCGTAAGGTAATAACGAAAGAGGAGCATGAAGCACAGCTTAAACAGCTTGATTCAATGCCTTATTACAAGAAGTTATACGAATTAAATAAACGTACATAAAAATTTTACAATTTAAATTTTGTTTGTTTAAGTTTTTATCACGAAAATAAGTTGATTTTCCCTTTTATTCTCCTTTACTAAATAATGTTAGTTTTATGTTAGTAGTTAGCCCTAAAGTTATGCTAGTTAAAAATGAATACCTAATATAGAGATGATTTTAATCTTTATATTAGGTATTCTAGCTAGTTAAATAAATCTTTAATATACCAACTTTTATAATATGTTTTTCGTATTTAAAGATTTTTAGGAGGTTTCAAATATGGCTAAAGTAACCGAAGAAGTTGATTTAAAATTAAATGACACTAATGTAGACTCAGAACTTTCTAAAGTAGCTAATTCAGCTAAGAAAGCAGATGAGTCTATTTCGCATTTACAGAAAGGTTTAAATAAGCTTAATCAAAGTGCTGAACAGGCTAGAGTTGATGATTTCAGCAAAAAGTTTGAAGAAGCACATAACACATCTGATGAACTTAGTAAGAGCCTTGAGGAATTAAGCACACGACTTCAATCTCTTGGAGATAATGATATTCAAGGGCTTAGACAGATTGGTGCTGAATTAAGTTCTTTAAGAACAAAGACTCAGAACTATTCTCAATCACTTAAAGACATGAATATCAGTAATACAGACGGCTATAATCTGATTGATTCAAATAAGGCAATGGGTCAGATTAATAGTTTAGCAGAGTCTGCTGGCTCAAGATTAAAGAATGTTCTTCAGAGTAAAGTAAGCCAAGGATTTACTAAGGCTCTTAATTTACTTAAAAGAGGGCTCGATAAGATTTGGGACATCACTAAGAACGCTATAAGTAAGTACATGGGAATGTTGAAAAGTGGTTTCTCAAATTTATTTAATGTTATCAAAAATAAGCTGACCGCACTACCGAATATGTGGAAGAACGCATTTGGTGGCTTAGGTGGTTTGTTCTCACAGTTCAAAGGCTTATTAGGGGTAATAGGCTTTGGTGCACTTATTAAGAATATTTATGAACTGTCTAATTCTGCAATTAACCTTGAAGGTACAATGAAGAATGTCTTTGGCGAAATGACTGATGACATTCGTGATTGGTCGGACGAGTTTGCAAGCAGGTTCACTCTAACCTCAATGCAGGCTCGTTCTTTTGCTACTGAATTTGGAACTGCTTTAGGAAACTTAGGTTTAGACGATAAGGCTAAAACCGAGATGTCTAAAAACTTGACAGCTTTGTCAGGTGATATTGCAAGTTTCTACGGAAAGTCTGCAGAGGAAAGTGCTAAATTAGTAAAAGGTGCAGTAACTGGTCAGACACGTAGTTTAAAGCAGTTAGGTATTGTATTAAATGATACAACATTAAATCAGTACGCTTTAGCTCAGGGGTATGCTCAGACATATACAAATATGTCTGAAACCGATAAAGCTATTACAAGGTATAATTACTTATTATCACAGACTGTAGGACTTCAAGGCACAGCAACTAATAGTGCAGGAACTTGGACTGACCAAATTAGAATGTTAAAAGCCAATTTCCAGCAGTTAGGTGCAATCCTTGGTGGACTACTTATTAAGGTATTATATCCGTTAGTGACTGTACTTAATCAGATTGTTGTTTCAGCAGTCAATGCGATGAACGCATTAGGTAAGATAATGGGATTCGACCCAGTTAGTTTATCTGAACTGACAGGTGCAGGAGCAGGTGCAATCGATGACACAGCAGATGCTTTAGACAATGAGGCTGACGCTATTGATGGGGTAGGTAAAGCTTCTAAAAAAGCAAGCGAGAATCTTCAGGGATTTGATAAGTTAAATAATATGACCACCCAGAATTCTAGCGGAGCAGGCAGTTCTAAAATTGGAGGAGCAGGTGGTTTAGGTATTGATTCTTATTGGGGTAATATACCAGACAATAATAAAGGCAGTAAGTTACTTGATTTCTTCAATGAGCTTTGGGAACTTTTAGGAGCCAAAGATTGGAAGGGCGCAGGCGCAAAAATTGCTGAAGGTATTAATTACATCTTTAATTCTATATACGATTTCTTAACAGGAGATAAGATTTACGAATGGCTGGATAATGCTATTGAAGGAATCGCAGAGTTCTTTGAAGGTTTATTAGACATAGACTTTAATAAGATTGGAGCAACACTTGGGGCAGGTATTAATATTATCACTCATATTATTAATACTGTCTATGAAACATTTACAGATAAAAATCTTATTAAACAGGCAGGTGCAAAATTAGCTGATTTCTTCTTAGGTTTAGCTGATGAAATAAAACCTGAGGATATTGGAAAGGCTCTTACAACTGGTTTAAGAACAGCTATGGATTTTCTTAGAGGTTTCTTTGACCAGGCTGAGGCAACTGAATTAAGTGAAACCTTAAGTGAAGATATTAAGGGTATAATAAATGGAGCAATAGACAGACTGTTTGGAAATGGTGGTGCAGAGGAAATTGGTAAAAATATTGCTTCATTACTTAACTTTGCATTTGACTTATTAAGTGGTTTATTTGACCCAGAGAATGCATCTAAGTTAGGAGATTCAATAGTTAAAGCCTTAGAGACAGCTTTTGATAATATTGATGAGGAAAAACTTAAAACATTTTTATCTAATTTACTAAACACAATCGGTAATTTGTTTAATAAAATTGCTGATATGGATACTTCAGAGTTGACTGATAAAATTGCTAACTCAGTTAATGGGGTAGCAGAGGATGGTTCTTTACAAAATGCATTTGGCGGACTCTTAGGATTTATTGCTAAATTACCTGATACAATATTAGAGTTAGTTAAGAAAATTGACTGGCATAATGTATTAAGTGAGTTACATAAAGGACTTGCAGATGCATTTACAGAATCTGAGTCAATGCAAAGGGTTGGAGGTATTCTAGCTAGTAAATTAATAGTAGGACTTCTTGCAGGACTTGCAGTAGTCAACCCTAAGTTAGCAGCATTTGCAGGTGCAGCAATGATGCTAGTAGATATGGTGACTAAGGCATTTCATAAAGCAGTAGACATCTTTGATGATATTTCATATAAAGTTGAATCTCAAGTTCCTGTATTCCATGTTGACTTTGAGGCAGATTCTCTTGACGACTACATTTATAAACTTAAAGATGTTCAAAATGCTTATGATAATGTAGATGGAAGTATTGAAGGAGCGAAAAAATATTTAGACGAATTAAAAGCCGCAGGTATGGAGAATACTGAGCAGTTTAAACGTTTAGATGAGGCAATCAATACTTATGATAACTCAGGTTTATTACAACGGCAAAGTGCTTTACAGGATGTTATGGATGCATGTGGTGAAGTTCAGGCACATGTAAATCAAACTACAAAATCTTTAGCTGAGTTGGATGAACAGCAGTTTACAAACTTGGCTAATAGTTGGAATGACCTTGAAGTAGGCACTAATATTTACACTGGTAAGATTCTTACAACTTTATACAGCTGGTGGCAAAATATTAAAGATTGGTTTAGTAATATATGGAGTTATATAAAAGACTTCTTTACTAACCTTTGGACTGATATTACTACAAAGTTTACAGACATTACAAATAGCACTAAAGAATTCTTTACTAATATTTGGAATAATGTTAAAGAAGCATTTACAAATATCAAGAATGATGTTACTTCATTCTTTGGAAATATTGGAAATAATATTAAAGATTTCATTTCAGAAGCTAAAGAATACGGGCTTAATATTATTGATAATGTTGTAGAACTTTGTGGAAATATCAAAGACAAGTTCTTTGAATTAATTGATAGTGCTAAAGACATTGGCATGAATATTATAAATGGCATTAAAGATGGTATTTTAAATAATGAAACTTTAAATAACTTATGGAACGGGATCGGTGATTTCTGTTCAAATATGGTTAATAAGTTTAAGGAATTCTTAGGAATCCACTCACCATCTAAGGTATTTGAGTCTTTAGCAAAATTTATACCTGATGGGGTAGCATTAGGCATTGAAGATGAAGAGGATGAGGCATTAGATAGCATTGAAAAGTTTAGCAAGGACATGGTTTCTAAGTTCAATCCTGAGTCAATTAATATAAGAGAGATGTTAAACATCGACGGAATTGATGAAGTGATGAGTTCTGCTAGAGATAAAATAAGTAGCTCTCTCCAAGGACTTCAGTCAGATGTCTTTGTTCAGCCTAATTTCCGACGCTCCGAATTAGACGCAATAACAGCCCAGGGTTCTACTAATGCAGTCTTAGAGCAGAAGTTAACCAACATGGCTTCAAGAATGAATATGAATAACTCAAATAGGCAAATGACCGTATCGGTATATCTTGACGCATCAAATAAGTTGGGCGACTTCATAATTGATACCGTAAATGGTCAAGTAGTTAGAGGAGGCGCATTCTAATGTTAACAAACCCTTTCCTAACATTTCCAAATACAAACACAAGAACGGGCATCAAATCAGATGCCCACTATATACCTAATCCATCGACTTATTCGGTGTTAATGGCTGACGTAGACCTCGATGATAAGAGGTCTACATCGGCAATATTAAACCGAAATAGAATAAGGCAGAACGTATATACCATAAATTGTTCATGGGAGCGTTTAAGTAATCGTCAGTTATATGACTTATTAAACGCAGTTCAAGCAGAGAAGTTTGCCTTAATCTTTCGAGACCCTTTAAATATAGACACAGGTTATACTACAAAAGCAGAGATGTATGCAGATGCTAATAAGGAGGCGACGCTAGTCGCTTGTGAAGATGACACCGAGGACTATTGGTCTTTATCACTATCGTTTATCGAATATTAAGGGGTAGATATTATGTTTCCAGTTTCCGCTTATTATCTTAATTCAATATTGAATGGTGATAGAAGATGGCAATTAAAAGCAGAGATAAGTTTAAGCAATTCTAGTTCTGTCCTCATTACTTTAGCTAATGATGATTTTGTTACTCAGACATTGCAAGTTTCTAGGCAATCCACCAATAGTAGCTCATTTACTATTGGTGGAGTTTGTTCTACCAAGCTTAATTTATCTCTTAACTACAAAGGTATTGCTAAAGTTAAATCTGTGTCTGCCCTGCAAAAGGGGTATTGCTTTAGACTTATTTTATGGCTAAAGACAAATGACCCAAACCAATCAGACACCGATTACAGTAAAAATCGTGACGATTCTTCTAACACCACTGGTCGAGTTGACCTTGGCTATTTCTATATCTACAACATAAAGAACTCAGATTATCAGTGTGATTTAGAGTTGTATGACGCTATGTTAGCCTTTGACCGCGATATTACTTATCAAGACCAAATTTACTTGTATCAGGGTGCAAAGACTATAACCGAATGGTTAGAACTATTCTGTACTTCATGTTCGACAGCAAATTACCAATTAGTTCTTGCTGATGGGGTAGCTTCAAAGATTTTAAATAATTCTATCCTATTTTCGATAGGTAATGATTCAACACTTAAGTCTTACAGAGATGCGATAGGTTATTTATCAATTTTAGCTGGTGGTTTCGCAACAATAAATAGAAGTGGTGAGTTAGACATAGAAATCTATAAAACTACTTCGCTATTAGAAGTTGAGCATAATAATGTAGTTGAGTACGATGTTGATGATAACTTATATCGAGTTGCTAAGTTGTCTACTTCTATTGCAGGTTTCGAGTACACGGCTTATAATAGTAATGCACAACTTGGTGCTTTAGGAGCCGAGATTTTCTTAGATGAAAATCCGTTCTTAAGAAGTATGCAACCAGAGGATGGCGAAGAACTTCAGACTTCTATAAAAGATATCTTAGACACCTTAATGGCAGGTATTGAAGATATTTTCTTTTATGGGGGTAGCTATCAAATTTTAGGCAGACCTGAACTCGACATCGGTGATTGTATCACAATAAAGACCAAGGTTTTGGATAAAGTTAATAACGTAATGATTGATAAGAACTATCCTTACGTTTTAGTTTGTGGTCATAATTGGGCATATCAAACTTGGTCAAGCATTAAGTGTAATAGTTATATTGAAGTTACTGCAAAAAGTAAGCCAACCTCATCATTTAAAGGAACAGGTGGTGGCGGTGGAGGGGGTAGTGCCACTAACTCTACAATCGGTTATACAGGCACTAGAGACATCTCTTTATCTGCAAATAGAACTGCTACTTTATTTGATGTGTTATTCTTAGCTAGTGCAGGAATAGCAACTCATGCAGCTATAACAGCAGTTGCAGACATCACAGCAGTTGGTAATATAGCCTTTAGAATTACTCACAACAATGTAACTCATTTCTTAATGCCTAAGTGGACTTTAGCCAACACAGGATACTTTACTTTTTCTTTCGATGTTATGTTAGATGCGTCTGATGTTGACATGCAGCATAGCCTTGTAGTTGAGGTTGTTTCTTCTCAAGGATTGACAGCTGAAATTGACCAACTTCAGTATCAACTAATTCTTACAGCTTCAGGGGTAAGTGATGGTGGAGGCAGTTGGACAGGACGTTATGAATTTACTGATACTGTCCCTCAATATATTGTAGCATTAAGTAATCCTATTAAATATACAGGGTTCAGCGAGACGATAAACCCTCAGTTTAATGTATAGGAGGTTAATATGAAACTTAAAGGTAAGGCAACAATTAAAATAATTGATGCGAAGACTGGTGTAGTTAAGGATGAGTTGACAGATGAAAATATGATTACTCATGCAGTTGAAAACTACTTAAACGGAGCATTAAATTACTTAATGACAACTTTTAGAAATGGCTACGGTGGTCAGACGGATTGGAGCAATAATTTCAGGTTGCCAAATGGTTTACTTCAAGACTTATTTGGTGGGGTACTGATTTTTAGTTCTGCTATCACCGAAGACGCCGACCATATCATTCCTACAGCAGCTGAAAGAGCTACATTTATCGGTTGTGGTTGTCAAGACGCATCACTTACAGGAGATGTTTTTAGAGGCTCTATTAATGCAGGCGAAACTGTTGTAGGCGATGACTACTGTACCTTTGTTTGGGACTTTACTACGGCTCAGGCAAACGGTGATATCGCAGCTATCTGTTTAACTTCTAATGCAGGTGGTGGCGTAGGCTTTAAACAAAATGTTCCAGAGGGAAATTACAGTACTGAGCATTGTATGATTAAAGCCTTAGGTGACGGTAATAGTAAAGGAGTTATGGACAAAACGAGCACAGGTAAGCGTGTTCCAGCCTTAACTCGTACTAAAAGTACTGAGTCAAATAGCCGTGGTTTCTTATATTCAGGGGGTAAGATAGGTTACGTTTACGGAGATACTTTATACTATCGGGATATTTCTTCAGCTCTTGAAGATTTCTTTCAGTTAACTGGTAAAAATAACCGAGGCGAAATTGATACCACTGTAAATGAACAGACTATCACACTTAGTCATGCTTATTATAATAAGTGGGTTAAAGTAATTGGTGACATGACTTATTGCTATACTGCTGAGACAGATTTTGGTTGGAATGATTCGTTCAAACTTCATCGTTATGATATTGATGGGAATGAGACAGTTTTAACTTTAAATCTTAAGCCACTTGCAGAGAATATGGCAGACTTCTACTCTTATGATAAGAACTATGTCATGTCTAATCACACTTGCAGATTTATAAAAGATGGTTTTCTATATCAGTTAGCTCCATTTTATAATAATACAGCAGTAAGGAATGATTGCATTAGAGTTTATAAGATGGATTTATCTGATTCATCTGGTGTATATTCTGTTGAGACTGTATATGTTGATTCTACTTGGAAGGCTTTAATGAATATCAGTTCTAGTGCACCTAGCGACTCAACTCTTCAAGTTTTCTCTTTCTTAGATGATATTTACTTTGGTTATTCAGGTGGAAACTACAAGGCATTTAGATTAGACCCTAATACATTAACTTTCGATGGAAGTTATTCAGATTTTGCTTGTTATCGTGATTTGTTCAATGCAGCAGGTTTTGATAATCTTGGGGTAGTTTCTTGGGCAAAAGAACCTTGGATTGGTTGTGAAGTTAGTACAGCCTTAACTAATGTAGCCGAAACCTTTGGAGGACTTGCAATCTTTACACCTTATTTAGCAACTATTAACAATCTGAATCGAGTCTTAACTAAGACGGCAGCAGATACAATGAAAATCGTATACACACTGACAAAGTCAGTTGTATAAATAACCCTTAAGGAGGTCATTTTTATGGAAAAGACATTACAAATTGCCAAGTTAGCAATTACGGCAGTAGGTGGATTTATTGCCACGGCGTTAGGTGGTTGGGACGACCTAATGGTTTTACTTATTATCTTAATCGGGTTTGATATTATCACAGGTATTATCAAGTCTTGTATTAAGAAGACTCTCTCATCCAATATCATGTTTTGGGGTATGGTTAAGAAGGCTTCTATCTTCTTTATCATAATTGTCGCAGTTCAGTTAGATAAAATTATCTTAGGAGCCGTGAAAAACCCGATACAGTTTCACGAAATTGATATTTACATTAGAAACATCTTCGTTATCTATTTTTGCTTAGAGGAATTCTTAAGTCTGCTTGAAAACTTATGTGATATTGGCGTTCCTTTCCCTAAGTGGTTGCATAATATTTTAAAACAGGTTGAGGCAACTGCAAGTGGAAAAACTACACCAACTATTGTTGTAAATTGGTTTACAGATGTTCTTAAGAAAATTGGAGTTCCTGTAAATAAGGATTTCGAGAAATATAAAAAGGATAAAGACGGAGCAGAGGATTCTGATACACCTAAAACCGAATAATTCTTTATTCATTAATATTGCTTACACTACTGCCATTGTGTAAGACCCTCCTCTAAGAAAGGTGAGCTGACTTGAGTTATCTCAGGTTGGCTCACTTTTCGTTTGCTTTCTTTAGGTGAATTTTGGGTTGTGTTAGCTAAACTTATTTCTTGTATCACGGGGTAGTTATGGATTTTAAAAAGTGTTTTTTAAGGTGTTTTTTCACTATCCTAAGTTATAAATATATTTGTTATACAAAAGCAAAAGGTATGTTCAAAAAAGTATTTTTAAGGTGTTTTTCCATATACTTGAGGCAGAAATATATTTGGTATACAAAAAAGAATTTGTTTTTTTCCACGGAGGTAAAAGTTATGACAGATTACTTACAGGCAGTTGAAAATTTTGTTAGAGAGAATAATTTATCTGAAGATGCTAAACAAAATATTATAAATGCTTATCGCACTGAAATCTATAATAATGGTTATACCAATCTTGATAAGTTTATCTTAGGTGTTCGTTATTCTGAAACTAATAGCACTTTAAATGCTCATGAAATTCAGGATTTCCGCTTCATCAACTATCCTAATTCAAGATGTGGTATGTTTAGACAATATGTTTTTGTAACACAGAAGCATAAGTCGATGGATTCTATTTCAGCAGTTGTTGATTTCTATAAAGAAATTAGAATCGATAATATTTGGTATGTACTTCGTTCAAGAATCAATATTTTAGACGGCAAGGTGTTATCCGTTACTAATGATTTAAGGGAAAGTGATTTAACACACTGCTTATTAAGTAAAAAGGTTGTTGATGCTTTATTCGAGATGTTAAACTACTTCTACAATAATGTTATTAATAATATCATTAGAGAGCAGGCAGAACTTGGTGCTGAAGTTGAAGACCTTGAGTATTTATATCAGAGTGATGTTTGCCAAGCTTTAGAGTCTATTAGAGATATTAATACTTATTCAGAAGGTTTCAAGCATTTCTATTGCAAGTAAGTTAAAAGTATTTGTTAATGTTTATTTTGGGGTAGCTAACCAACAAATATATTTTGTATGAATGGAGGAACTATGTGATGGAACTAACAAAGTTAAAGTTAAAAGTATCAAGAATCTTTAGTGAGGTTGATACACAGTTTGATGGAGACTTAGGAGCTTATTTAGAGCATAAGCTAGTAACAAATAAACAAGAGTTTGATGGTATTGTAAATGCAATATCTGATTACTACAGAGCAACTATTAAAGGAGGTAATAACTATGAAGGTTGATTCTAATTTTGGTTTTGCAGTTAAGTTGTTAGATGCTAGTAGAGTTGGTTTCTTTGGAAATGCAGAGGAAATGTTCAAAGACATGTTTGAGAGACCAGAGGAACTTAAAAAGGATTGTGATGTACTTGCAGTAGTCTTTTGTATCGTATATAAGATTTCTATTACAGGAGCTAATATGTACGATATGATTACAAGATACGATAGTTCTTCTGAGGATTTTGCTAGTATTTGTAAAGTTATTGATGATACTTTAGACTTTTTTGTAAGAAATATGGAGGTGGCTTAATATGGAAGAGAAAAATGTTAGTTTAAATCAGAATACTGTAGTTCTCAACGAGGAAGAGAAGAAGTTAGCAACTTTTATCCAATCTTTATCTTTAGATTTGATTGATGTTTATAACTTCAAAACTGATGAAATGGGGGTAGTTGCTAGAAACCTTATTGCAAAGTGCAATAACTACTTAAGTGAATGCGAAGATGATATTGTTGATTCAGATGGAAACACAATTCCAATGAGTCTTTACCACTCTATAATCTTACGCTATATTAACAACCTTGAAAGTGCTTTAGAGGGAATGTTAACTAAGGTTGCTGAATATCAGGAGCCTGAAACTATTAAAGAACTTGTTAATTTCAACAAAACAATTTTAGGAGGTAACTAATATGTGTGTTGCAAGAACAATTTTAGATGTTATTAATGCAGGTGTTAATCGTTCAGACTTTGATGCAAGTTTAGGACTTTTTAAGCGAGCTGAGTTCTCTTTTAAGTCTGCTGATTACAAGCTTGTGTTTGATGAGTTTGAACATAAGACTAGGATTTATGTTCGCAGAGGTAATGAAACTGAGTATTCTGAGGCTAATTGGCACTGGTCTAATGGTAAGACTTATCCTGTAACGAGCATCAACGGTTGCACAATTTATGCACATCATTTACTTCTTGTTTGCTTTAATCCTAAGTTATACGATAAATTTACTTCAGGTAGATTTGTTGTTAATCATATTCTTACTGAGTCACATAGTTATATTTGTGATTACAGGTATCATTTAGCAGAGAGACCTCTTGTAGACTTTAATACAGACCCTAGATACCTTGAGGTTATCTCTTATGCTGAGAATCGTCAGCATGGTAAGTATGTTGATAGATTAGGGCTTAGAGGGGTAGCTGTTTCCTATAAGGATTCAGTTATGTTCTATAATAAATTTGAGAATTTGGCAATGACTCAAGACGAAATCTTAGCGGATGTATTGTCTATATACGAAGCGAGAGGAAATCTTGACTTCTATGATAAGCGAGAGTTTCTCTCCGCTTAAGGTACTCTCCTTAAAGAGGTAGTTGATTGTTTGTGGCAAGGGTGTGGGGACAGCTTAATAACTGTCCCCGAATCTCTAAGAAAGGAGCGTACTATGAGTTTATTAAGAAGTTACAGTTTTGGTATTCATTTTGGATACAATGAAATTCCAGCTGATGTTTTGAGGCTTTTCGCTAATGTTGATTCAAATAAACGCCTTGAATATGCAGGTACTATTGTTGAGAATGCAATGCTTGGTAGGATAGATACTTCTAAACCTTTTAATTTAGATGGCTATGAAACAAGAGTTAAATTTAACGAAAAGTTATCTACAAATCAGAAAGGTAAAAAAGAATTGTATATTGGCGATGATGTAGCAGATGCTGATGAAGTTGTAAGAACAGGTGGACTTACACCTAATATGGTAAGTGCACAGTCTTTATATTCTGAGGAGTTAGGTTATTCTAAGATACTAAATAAGGCTGAATTTAGGTATGCTTTAAATAGAGTTAATGCCTTAAAATCAGAGTTATTCATCTCTGAAGGGGTAGATATTAGGGGTCTTATTTTAGACGCTTTAAATGGTATTCCTAGTGCTACAAAAGTTCTTAAAGAACTTTGTAATAAATATGATGAACTAAGTTCATTGATAAAGATACTTTTAAGTTCAAAATTAAATTTAGAGGAGGAATTAAAATGTTTGAAGTAGTTGGAAGCACTGAAAGAACTTTAGAAATCCTTGATACTGAGGATAATGTTATCGAGGAGCATGATTTTAAATCTGTAGTTAGTTATTTAAGACAAGGAGTTAAAATCACAGGTTGTTATCTTGATGGAGATAAGTTATGTGATGAATTTGGCGATGTTATATATAAAGCACCAAAGCATGTTAATTCAAATCTTCATAATGCAAAGAAAGCAAAGAATGATGAGTTCTATACTCAGTTATCTGACATTGAAGCTGAGCTTAAACATTACCCTGTAGACTATTTTAAGAATAAGGTAATTTACTTACCTACTGACATTGCTTTTGATTCAGGTATTCTTAAAAAGAGTCAGTTTGTACAGTTTTTCCAAAACAATGCTGAAAAGTTACAGTTTAAAAAGTTAATTGCAACTTGTCTTGCAAGTGTTGCTTGTGATGAAGGGCAAGACGAAAAGGATGTTAAAAATTGCTATATTCTTGAGAGAGTTGAAACTGCTGAAGGTTACAAATATATTGAAAGATTTGAGCATTGTCCATCTGATGCAGAGTTAGGGGGTAGCAATGAGTAATTTTAATAGTGGCGACTTCCGTTCCGAATATTGTACTCGTCTTTTGAGCGAGTCAGACATTGTAGTGACCAATCCACCTTTCTCTTTATTTAGAGAGTTCTTTGCTTGGTTAATGAAAGCTGATAAGAAGTTTATCATATTAGGAAGTAAGAATGATATTAATTTTGGAGATGTTATAAATGCTTTTAAGCAAAATAAAATATCTTTAGGTTTTAGTATCCATAGTGGAGAAAGATACTTTTTACAAGCTGATAATTCGTTATCAAAAGGCATTGGCGTAAGATGGTATACAACATTTATCTCTAAAGCTCAAAATATTTTACAAGAAGAAGACTTGTTTACAAAGCAATTTTGGGAAAATGAAAAAGGAGTTGTGTATAGAAAGTTTGATAATTACGATGCTATAAATGTAGATAAGACTTTACAAATACCTATAGACTATAATGATTATATCGGAGTTCCTACAACATATTTAGATAAGCACAATCCAGAGTTATTTGAAATAGTTGGTATGACATACAGCACAGACAGAAACCCAGATATAGAAGCAATTAGAACTGACCCTGTGCGTAGGAATAACCCGTTTATAAATGGCAAGTCTATCTATCCACGAGTAATAATCCGCAGAAAGAAGGTAAACTAATATGATAATCGAGGAAATGAAATACAAGG
>AUXO014862844.1_pt1 | contig 27189 bp, 30 predicted proteins | sample 768731 | NCBI WGS metagenome assembly AUXO01 (sample SAMN02715735, study PRJNA202380) | gut metagenome | biome: sheep rumen | host: Ovis aries | place: New Zealand: Palmerston North
GACAACTTAGAGAGCAAATACGAGAAATCAGAGAGAGCTATGAAACTATGGAGAGGTGCTTGCTTGATTACTACAATAACAACAATTACCGCAGTAGCAATAGCGTTGAAGTAGGAGAGTGAATGAGTATTGATGATTGGAATAGAGAGGTAAGGCCAAAGGAATGTGAAGGAATGGCAGAAGAAGGGGACATTGTTGAATACCTAGATGGTGTCCTATGCCTTTGCCAAAGAAAGAATGATTACAACAATATAGTTGCTTTCAGTAAGGAGAAGGAACTAACCCTCAAACATATAAGGGCAATGTTTGGATTCTGTGTGATACTGTATGAGAAATACGGAATACAGTTTGTAAGGGTAGAGGGAAACAACAAGAGGTATAGATTCTTAGAGAGAATGTTCCCAAGGGAAGTAGTAGTGAAGGATGAAGAAATAACAGACAGGAATGTGTACTATATTAATTTGAGTAAGGCTAATAGTAAATTCAGGGAGCAATATGAAAAGTAAGAATGTATTGAAGCAACAAGAAATGGAATTCTACAAACTTCAAGATGAATTCTATTATAATGGAACCAACAAGAAAGAAATTTGGGACAAGATGTTCTTTATGGTATTGGAAGCCGTAACATATGCAATCAAGAAGAAATTGATTGGAATAGTAAGGAATGATATAGATGATTTGGCACTCGATGCAACATGCCAAATAATGAACAGGTACAACAAGAGTGATGGATATAGAATAAAGTATTTGTTGACTACTGCCAATTATGCTGCCATAGGAGTATTATACAACCAGAAGCAAATCTTCCTAGACAGGACTAGCTTCATTTCGTTTGAAAGTTGGCAGAGTTGGCAATTAGCCAATGAAAAAAACTAATATAATTATAAGGAGAGTATATGAGTAGTTTAAGCAAGAGAGTTCAGAAAGCAATCACCAGCAAAAAGTTGATGTTTGATGTAGATATGTATACCAATGTAGTTGGTTCGCTGGTAATTACTGCGTACATGTTTTCAGAAAACAAGCCAGAACCCAACAAGATAAACAAAGCTTGGAGAAAGCTCAAAAAGAATGGAATGGATTATTGGTTGGAAGACAAAGACTTCATTCAGAAGACACTGGCAAAGTTTGGATTGGAAATGCCACCTTATGGAAGCTTTGCGATGGTTCAGTCAGAACTCAATGTATTGTTTCTTCCATATATAGATGGTCAATTATATCCAGTAAGAGAGGATGGATTAATGCCAAATACAGCTTATACTGGAAAGATATATCCTATTGTAAAAGAAGGAGAAGCCTTAAATGATGTTGATGCTAGATAAGGAAACTAAGAAGCAGCTCAAAGAAGCTCAAAGAAAAATAATATGGGAAGCCCAGCAGAGAAAGAAATTGGTCAATGAAAAGACTGATTATGCTTATTTGCAGATGCTGTTGAACAGAATAAATGACAATCCCAACCTCACAATTACAATAATCAAGAAGGATGGAGAAAAAATCATTCTACAGCATAAGTACGAAAAACAGGAAGGTCTCTTTGATGGATTCAATGGAGAACCAGCTACTGAGGAAATTAGATAAATTGGACAAGAACACTAGGGAGAAAATTTCAAAGTCTATGCTGGGCAATCAGAACAGCTTAGGTTATCATCATTCAGAAAGTACTCTGCAACTCAAGTCAAAAATCAACAAAGGTAAGGTAGTTTATAGCAATGGTGAAAGGAATATATTTCTAATGATAGGGCAGGAGATACCAGAAGGGTTTGTAAAAGGAGTATGTATCACCCCAGAAGATATGGAAGGTAGAAGGCAGCGTATGAAAGAGCTTAACCGCAAGAAGTGGGAAGCTTGGAGGGAAGAACATGGCAAAGACCAAGATAGTTAGTCAAGAACATATAAACAGAGCAATCAAAGGGGAACTCTATGATTCTCTTAGAACCGCATTGGTATCCCCAGCGTCCAAGAACACCAAGAAGTCTTGGGCTACTGCTTTTATTGAACAAATGTTGGAAGAAGCCAAGAAAAATCCCAATGGCCCGTTAGGACAATTAGTTGCCCGTCAGATTATGACGGAAGATATTATTTCCAAACTGGACGAGCAGACAGACAAAGCATTGGCGAAAGACTTGGACTTTCTAGAATACCGAATAATGAAGCAGTTGTATGACAAGCAGAGAGAAGTCTACTTGGACGATAAGATACACAAGAAGATTATTATTGGTTCGCGTCGTATCGGTAAGACAACCTTAGCCAGCAGGATGGCTGTAAAGGAATGCCTAAGACCTGGAAGACACGCCTTATTCATAGGCTTGAAGATGGATTCATCCCCAGTCAAAGCAGTATTCGATGAGAGCCTGAGAATAGCATCAGAAATAGGACTGATAGTTGTCAACAAGAATTCCAGCAATAGAACAATAGAGTTTGCCAATGGTTCCAGAATTACATGCAAGGGTAATTATACTGTAAGAGACCAAGACACCAACTTTCAGGGAGACCATTACAGTTTGGTAATCCTTGATGAGTGCCAGTCCCAAAAGAATGTCCAGCACCTGTTGGATGATTTGATAGGCCCTGCAATGACAGACTTTGAGGATGCTACCCTCATACTAACTGGAACTCCACCTCGTATAAAAGGAACCTATGCAGAACGCATTTGGAAGGAATTCAAAGGATGGAAGCATTATAGCTGGACTATGGGTGAGAATCCATTCATCTGCAATGGCAACAGAACATTAGAACAGGTAATTGCCGAGAAGTGTGAGGAGAAGGGTCTTACCAAGGATGCTCCTTTCATTCAGAGAGAGTATCTGGGTGTTTGGGCTTATGATATAGAAGCTCAGGTATTCAAGAACTACAAGTCATACAAAGAAATTCCTTCAACCTTCATTCCTACAGATATTGCCATTGGAACTGACTATGGTTTCTCCGACTATAACTCAATGGTTGCCTTGGCATACAGTAAGGATACTAAGCAAGCATATGTAATCGCAGAGAGGAAATTCAACAAGTCAACAATTACTGAAATAGTGAAGGCTTGTAGGGATATACTAGAATACTCAAAGAAGTTCGCAATCTCTAGAAATGCCAACTTTGACCTCACCAAGATAGGATTCTATTGTGATACCAACGAACAGTCAATTACATACGAATTGTCTACTACCTATAAATTGCCAGCCTACAACTGCTACAAACACGATAAAGCAATGGCAATCTCCCAATTGTCAGACTGGTGTAGTAGTGGTAGAATAATGGTAGAGAAAGATGGAATAATAGCAGACGAGTTTGAAAGAACTGTATATAAGAGAGATGAACAGGATAATATAACATCCGAAATAGATGACGATCTTTTCCACCCAGATGCAGTAGATGCGTTGCTCTATGCAAGCAGGCAATACGCCTATGATTGTGGGGAAGATACTGGGGGAGAAAGTTCGGACAAAAGGAACAAGGAGGAAGCAAGAATAAGCTCATTGCCTCCTTGGATGCAATCAAAGATGGAGGATAATTATGACAGTAACTAACAATTCAGTGGAGCAAATTAATACAGCATTGTTGAGCATAGAAAGAAGATTGCAATCTTCTGGTTCAAGCTCAATCGGCAATATATTTACTGGAAGAAGCGCAAATGGTTTGGATTGGGATAATGCTATCAAGCTCACCAAAGATGATGTTTTGAACGGATGGACAGCCCCAGAAAATGGAATACTGGTTGGCTTCTATTCCCAGAAAGACAATGTTTATGGAGCAATAAGATTAGGTATAAACGGAGTGATTGTAGCAAACAGCTTCACTTCTAATTCCAATCCAAAAGTTCACTTCGATGGTCAAGTTCAAGTACCACTCTCCAAAGGAAATGAAGTGAAAGCAATTGATGGTGGATTTGGAACTATGACCTTAGCAGACAAACTAAATCTTAGCTTCATACCTTACGCCTAATATAGATAGGAGAATTATATGGCAAACCAAAAAGCAAATATGCACGATATACCGTTAAGCACAATGGATTTGTGTCTGAACAAATTTAATTCAGATATAGCACCTTATGTTGGCTTCAAGAAAAACAACAGTCCTTTCTATGGAAGTGTGCTATCACCATTCTACCATAAGATTTCTACCAACGTAGGCAGCAAGTCTTTTGTATCTTCGGATGGTTCTATATATAGATTGGGAAATGATGGCTCATTGTATGTAAAGGATGTCAATACAGATGAGAATATAGAGCTAATCAAACTGTCCGAATCTAAGGCAATCACCAAGGAAGAAAAAATAGTCTCAGGCAATAGTGCCTATTCACAGATACTTGGATTCATAGACAATCCAAATTCAGACCCCGATATGCTATGTACAAACATAGCAGGTGGATTTGCAGTAGTTAATAAGGATGGATTGGTGGTTTTGTCTTGGGAAGCTACAGAAGAAGATTCCTACAAGCCAGGTGAAACAGTCTACTTCTGCAAGAAATATGAAATCAGTGAGGGAATGTATAGATATGTATGGGTTTGTGGAAATACTATCTATTATACAGGATATGGCAACATCAGTGAATTGCATTCATTCTCATTGTCTGGACAAACAGAATATTCATTCAGCTCTTGCTTGGTAAACTGGCAAGAAAACAGCATGATATTCTGCGTCAAGAGCAAGACTGACAAGAAAACTACCCTCGAATGTTTGGATGCCAACAGCAATGAGATTGTCCAAGTGAAAAGGTTGCAGGTATATGTAGATGGAAACCCTATCCTTATTGAAGCAGATACCTATGGTATTTGGATAAACAATGATTGTAGTGCTACTTTCTTTGACTATCAAGTGGCAATTCCTTATTCAGTATCTGGATATGCCTATAAGGTATTCCACTTTGGAGAAGCCTCTTCGGTAACTGTAATCGAAGGAATAGCCACTCTTAACATTCAGGTAGATACAGACAGCTATACATACACTTCCAGCAATGATGACAGCAAATGGAACACTTACGCTACTATCCTCAATGACTATACATCCTATTCCATAGTTGGCAGCAACATTACTTCCTCAATCCATATCCCAGCAGTATATGATTACAGATGGGTTCAGAAGCAAAGCACTGTCCAAACACAATATGACCCAACTTGGTGGGAATTCAACAAGTATAAGTATGACGTTACCACTTCTACTGTAAAGGTAAGATACTTGAAGACCCCTGCAAGGGATGAAGTAGTCAATAACTATCAGACAAAATTATTTGATGGTAATAATAGAACTATATACACCAATGTAGCTATATTGGCAGATGGTACTTATCCATTCGGATTGTATACCAAAATCAGTGATTCATTCAGGTTGCTATACAACAATGGAGTTGCAACAGCTCTATCTGTTACTACTGATGGTTCTTTGATGGGTTCTTTAATCTGTGGATATACAGAATTGTCAGTAGACAGTCCTATTACTCATGGAACCTTGCAGGATGGCTCTGAATATATTTGCTACAAGAATGTAGCAAACGAATGGCAGATTATAAAGCTAGTACAAGACCCCAGCAAGATGGAATTGAAGGTGGTCAATAATAGATACTTGGTAATCAATACCAATGAATACTATAACTGCTATGATACCGAAGAGAGAAGACCAAACCATTTTGCACCAGATTACAACAACCGTGCAATACTTTCTGTCAAGTATTCTTCAGGTGCTAACATTACCAATCTGTCTTCTTACATCACCAACTGTGAACAGTACAACTATGGTTCTGGACAGGGAAGCAATTATACAATCAACAATTCGCCATTCATTTCAGCATTATGGGCACAGCAAATAATATTCCTTCCTAAGAACATCACTGAATGGGGCGTAAATGCCAACTCTTCATATACCCCAGATGATTTGGATATAGATGTATATTATAGAAGGATGGTAGAAGGAAACGCTTTGTATAGATACAGCTTAGACCAGTCTGATTTGTATACTAGACAATACATCAACTCCAACCTTACTGGTACTTTGTATGAATACAACTCAAACATCTATATACCTACATTGTTTGCGGAGTTTGTAAGTGGGTTTGTGAACCAAGGAATTATTATCGACAATGGCCATAGCTACTTGCAGTTGTATGCCAACAACACTAAGCCAGTATTTGGTATCAAACTGGTAGACCAGTTGGAAGGTGTAAGTGATGCATTCATTATACATGGTCAATACTTTGTAGTAATCAACAATTCTATATATTCATATGACCCCAACAATTACAATACTATGGCGATAGTAAATATTGGCAACATGAAGCTGGTAGGATATACTCCTTATCAAGCATTGTTCTGGTCTAATACCGACAAGACATTCTATACATTTACTGGTGATAACGCCTTGAATGTATTGATACAGGCAAACGAAATAGATGATATTATAAATACTGCCTACAATCCAAACACTATGAGCATCTACTTGCTTACCAGCAATGCAATCTATATCTTTGGAATGAAGCAGTTGCTAAGAATAGATTTGCCGGGCTATGTCAAGTGCTATCCAATAAATAGTGGCGCAGTATTTGTAGGAGAAGATGCTCTCTATTTGTCATATAATAAGATAGAGGGATACACCAAGCTTCCTATAATATTGGAGACAAAACTCTATGGTGATGGAAACAGTATAAAGTCTGTCAATGATTGTGTGTATTTGAGATTGTATGATGAGGACAAAGAACCAGGTCAGGTCAAGCTTTCTTGTGAGACAATCAATGAAGGTGCAGTGAAGACAGTTGAAAAAATCTTCCCAGTCACCAAAGAAATGTGGGACAAGGACTCTGGTACTATATTCTTGAGGTATCAGCCACAATTGCAAGCAGCCACTGGATTCTCTGTAAAGATAGTAAGTCCATTTGCGATTGCAACCCTACAGATTTCATCTACTCCAGAAACCATCCAGAACTCTAAGTATAACCAATAAACTAATATTTTGTATGGAACGGAATAAAGACAAAATAACATTCCTTATCTCAGTCTTAACCCTTGCAGGGATATTGGCTGGATATGGAATTTGGGTTGGTAATATCTCAACCAAAGTAGACAAGCTAGAGAAAAGAACAGAAAAGCTAGAAACTACTCTTGATACGAAAATAGATGGGTTGGTTACCAATATAAACCAACTCACCGTTCAAACAGCCGTATTGTCGGAAAAAGTAGACCAGCTAAAAAAGGAGATTAGTAATAATGAGAAATAAAAAATGGAAATCAACAAAATTTTGGTTCACTCTATGGGCTACTGGATTACTTACATTTATAGTGGTAGCCAATAGAATGGAGTTTGCCCAATTGGGTATGGTTCTTGCTGCTGCGCCAATGGCTTATTGCTATTGCAACGTCAAGCAAAAAGAGTTATTTAGCAACAGAATAGGAGAAGATAAATGAAAATCGAATCAACCAATTCCCTAAGAACGGATTTTTGGCCTTCTTATGATGAGATCGATGAACTTAATCAAAGAGTTAATAACGTTGAGAATGAAGTAGATTTGCTTAACATCAATGTTATTTCAAATGATACAGAGATAAGAGAAAGAATAAGCAGTTTGCAAAATTCATACAATGAGCAGATAAAGACAGAAAAGCTTATTGCCAACCAGATTGATGTAAATTATGCCAGCACGGATTTTCTTAATTCAGGCAACATTAATTCAAACAATGTCTATATTGAATACCTCACAGTAAATAGACCAGTTCATAATGCAGTATTTAACACAGTCCATTTGGAAAATGCAACTTCATTGAATGGCAATTTCTATTCACCCAATTTGATAGACGCACATTTTAGTGGAGATGTAGCAATCAATGCTAATGTTATCAATGCTAATTATGCTAACATAGATTATCTCAAGGTGAATTTGAACAGAGAACCTATCAATTCATCTGCGGTGGTAGGATATGATTCTGATGGTCATCTTATTCCTGTTCATGCCACATTTGATGTAGGCTTCCCAGCTGATGCCAATTACATATTCACAGATAGCTTTGGAACTGCTTTCCCAGGGGTAGCTGCTGATACAGTATCTCCTGTAAATAATTTGATACAGGCTAGTGCTGTACAGAACATGTACAATGATATAAACAATGGCTTCAATGCTGTTAGCGATAGTTTCAATACCGTAAATGATTCATTCAGTGAAGTAGCTAATACGTTCAATGATGTAAATAATGTTATTAGTGATGGATTCAATACAGTAAATGATACGTTCAATGACGTGAATAATGCGGTTAGTGATGGATTCAACGATGTAGCTAATACGTTCAACGAGGTGAATAATACTATTGATGTATTGAACAACAACATAACTGAAACTAACAACACCCTCAAAGATTTGATAGACAACTATCTTACAGCTGATACTTCTGGATTTGTTTCTAGTACAGACCCAATAAACATCCAGACAGCAGAAGAAGTAGTTATATCTAAGTTTGGTACAGTTCCAGCAGATGCTACAGATATTGGTAATGGGGTTGCGATGAAGATGGATGGTACAAAACTAACTATTTACATCCCAGGTGTTTTCTATACCCAAGAGAATTGTAGCAATATGTTCAATGGTTGTGAAAATCTCAACCAGAATATAGAGATACCTAGAAATGCAGTTGATTGCAGTTATATGTTTGGAAACTGTCATAAACTCAACCAGAATATAACTATTCCAGATAGTGTAGAGAATTGTGGTTGGATGTTCAGTGATTGCTATAAACTCAACCAGAATATAGCTATCCCAGAAAATGTAGAAGATTGTAGCAGAATGTTCAGTAATTGTTGGAACCTCAACCAGAACATAGCCATTCCAGAAAACGTGACTAATTGTGAATCAATGTTCTATGGTTGCTATAACCTCAATCAGAATATAGCTATCCCAGAAAATGTAGTTGATTGTAAATGGATGTTTGAGGATTGTCAAAGCCTCAACCAGAATATAGCTATTCCAGAAGGAGTAGAGAATTGTAGTGGTATGTTTAGAGGTTGCAATGAGTTCAACCAGAATATAATCATTCCAAATAGTGTAAAAAATTGTAGCTATATGTTTGGAAACTGCTTAGGCTTCAACCAGAATATAGCTATTCCAGAAGGAGTAGAAGATTGTAGCGGTATGTTTAATCACTGTTGGATATGGGATTATAATATAACTATTCCAAGTACAGCAACTAACTGTGTCAAAATGTTTGAGAACTGTTCAGTACTCAATCAGAACATAGCTATCCCAGAAAATGTGACTAACTGTGCCAAAATGTTTGAGAATTGCCATATGTTCAACCAGCCAGTGGTAATTCCAAACAATATAGAAGATTGTAGATATATGTTCACTACTTGCTATAACTTCAATCAGAATATAGTTATTCCAGAAGGAGTAGAAGATTGTAGTGGTATGTTTAATTACTGTTGGGAACTCAACCAGAACATAGCCATTCCAAATACTGTAAAAAATTGTAGCAACATGTTTGCTCATTGTATTTATCACTTCAATGAGAATATATTTATTCCAGAGGGTGTGACTAACTGTAGCAATATGTTTACTTTCTGTACTAACCTCAATCAGAATATACTTCTTCCAAACACTGTGGAAGATTGTAGCAATATGTTCAATTTCTGTACAAATATGGCACTTAATTCACCTATTCCTCCAAGTGTGACTAACTGTGCTTATATGTTTGCTACTTGTAAGAACATACAAAGTATGTATATATATTCCGAGAACATTACTGATATGCGTAATATGTTCACAGGTTGTACAAACTTGGTTGGAAAGCAGATACACATCCGTTCAAGTATTCCTAGAGCTGCAAGCAATGCAATCTACAATTCATTGATAAACAACTACACTGGGGTAAACTTCAACGGTAAGGTATTGAATGACCTAGAAGAGCCAGTATTCTGGCCACCACTTTAATAACTAATATTATGGATGAGCCTAAAAAGCTCATCCATATAGAGGAAAGAGGAAATGAAAGTAGCAATCGGAATCCCAGCTTACAAAGCACAATCGACAATCGAAGTATGCCTATCTTCGATTAATATTCAGACAATGCGTAATGATATTAACGTCATTATTTCAAATGATAACCCAGGGGATGATTACTCTTATTTGAGTAGTCGTTTCCCTGAACTTCATATTACCTACCTAGACTGCAAGGAAAATGGAGGCCCAGGGGTTGCTAGGAACAAAGCAATTGAAGCCTGCAAGGATGATTACATAACCTTCATAGATGCAGATGATATATTCTATTCGCCATATGCGATTGAGAATATGTACAATGCAGTCAACCAGCCTAATACAGTTCAATCCCAGTCAATATTTGTTCAGCCAATAAAGGCACCAGATGGTACCACCAAACTATATCCCCATGTAGAACCTAACCATCCTTGGTCTTTTGCCAGAATGACCAATGTAAAGTTCCTTCATCAGTATGGAATCAATTTTGGTACGCTAAGACAAATGGAAGATGGAAGGTTCCAGCACTGTATAAGATTACTTATTGATGGAAGTCAACTAAGGGTGAACTATACCAAGGATATTGCATATGTTTGGAAGGAAGGTTCTGACCATTCCATTACCCGTTCAGGGGCTGATATAAATGATGGAATCCCAGTATATAATTATGGAATGTGCCAGATAGGAGCCGCAGTAGCTTTCAAGCAAGCAATAGATTTTGCGCAGTCAAAGAATCCATTCAATGGCAACATCCCAAAGTTTGCTACCGAGCAAATGGTCAATCACTACTTCACCTACTTTGAGTGCAAGGAAAAGTGTGCCAAGTTTGCAAAGCAGAATTGGTGGGTGTCCCAATGGTTCTATCATAATTGCTTCAAGCCATACTGTGGCAATATAAGCATAGATGTTTTGGAAAGCATATTCATGCAGATGCTTTCGGTCAAAGGCAAGGAATTCAAGAAATTCCCAGAGCTTACATTCAGACAATGGTTTGAGAAGGTATCAACTGACAAGTTTGTATTTGAGGATTTGGTGAATATACATAATGAATTGCCAGAAAATATTAGGGAAGTAGAGAGAAGGACTGGTCAATTGCCAGACAATATATTAGACATATTCAACAACTAATATAGGGAGAATACTCTCACTTTCCTTTTAACCTCTCTATTTTTGGGTGTAGCTGAATAAGTTGCACCCTTTTTTTCTGCACATAACTAATATTTTGTTAAAGGAGAATCAAAGTGATAACTTATACTTCTAGCGATATAATAAAGAGAGCAACTCAACTTGCGGATTTGGAAAATTCTGACTTCATTTCGTTTTCTGAAAAAATTGCATTGTTAAACGAATCATATGTTAAGCTATATCAAATTCTGGTGAACAAAGGAGACAATAATTTCATCAGGCTTATAAAGACCAACAGTACAATTATAGAATTGCCACCTGATTTTTGGCAACTCAAATCGGTTACGCTCAATACTTGTGGAAGGCTTACCCCAGTGTTAAGGAGACCAGCCAACCAATCATTGAATCAATTGTCTTATGATTTGCTTAACAACGTACTAAAAGTGTATGGCAACCAGACTTCTGCCCAGATAGATATAGAATACTATCCAACCCCTAAGACACTTACATTCCCAAATGAGCCTTTTGAACTGTCTGCTACCAATATAGTGGATGGCTATAATGATTTGTATTTGGTGAAGGTATCAGAAGACCAGCCACACTTTGTATTGTACAGCTACAAAGATTCAGCTATTAATGAAGAGATAGATATAGATTCAGATGAGTTTGATAGAGTTCATATGGAAGATGATTATATTACATTTGAATCAGATACCGAAGTAATATATTACAGTCTTCTTACTGGGGAAACATACAGAAAGAATATTGCAGAATCACTCCCAGTATTTTACAGAGGGAAGACATTCTACTATTCAGATGATGACAAAACATTGAGGTTTGTAGACAGTGAATCTATTGCCTATGATGGAATTGAGTGTATTAGTTCCATTGAGAATGTGGTATCAGTAATCATGTCCAGAGACTTGAAGCATTGTATTACACTTACAGAAGATGGTTCTATATATAGGGATGGTACTGAACAAGTAGAATTGAAGAAGGCTATTACAAAGATATATTATGATGAAGGGGATGATGCAGTAATATGTACTTCCAATTCAAACTATGTAGCAACTGTCTCAATTACTTATAAGGGATTGCAGGAAGACTTGCTCAATTACAATATATTATCAGTGGTGTCAATTGATGATAATACTGGATATGGCTATCTTTCAAAGAAGCTTAGCAAATACTATATTACTTCTTACTATGAAGATACCAGATTGAACTTCCCAAACAATATGTATTTCACATTGTTATCGTATCAGTTGGCAATTGCTTTCAAAGTAAAGCAAGGTTCAGATGCCAGTCAATTGATTACCCTTTATGGACAAGCAGAGGATACATTCTTTGACACCTTGACAAAGGATGATTGGAATTGTGTTAGAATTACTAATGTATATTAATAGGAGATAAATAGATGTCATTTTCAAAATCAAAGAGCGACAAATACAAAGAAGCATCAAAGAAGTTTGAAGAAGCCTATAATAAATACGCAGGAGACGCAGGACTAAAATCTGCCAACAAGTTTGCTAAAACCGAGGCACAAGAACAGGCACAAATGCAGTCTAATTTGGCTGGTTCTAGGGCTGGTGCTCAGGCACAGGAACAGGCAAGAACATCAGGTGTTTCAAAGGCAGCAGCAGCTGATATGGCTGCTTCAAAAGCGGCTGAATCAACTAGGGATACTTATGGAAACGTATACAACAATACATATGGACAAGGACTCAACAGTGCATTGTCAAACAACCAAAACGCAGTTAATGCCAGAGCACAAGCAATGGGAGTTGGACAGCAAGAAGGACAGAACGAATATAATAGAGGTTGGGGTACTGTCGGTGGTGTTGGTTCTATGGTTACTGGACTTCTTTCTGATGAGCGTTTGAAGCAATTCAAAGAAGTGTCTAGTAAATTAGACAAGAAACCAAATTTTGATTACAACTTACTCAAAGTAACATACAAAAAGGAGGAATTATAATTATGTGGGGAGCAATAATACAAGCAATTGATCATGCAGCTGAAAGAACACAGAAGGGATTTCGTGGAGGAATAGATGTTGCAAATTCACAGCACGGTGGAGCTGCTAAGGTAGATAATACAGATGCAGGAAGCAAACAAACAGAAACCAAGCAATTGGAAGAACCTGCAAAAGAAGAATCAAAGCCAGAGGTACAAGCACCTACTACTGCCCAAGGTGGTGGAGAAGGAGCTGGTATTTTAGGTGGTGCTGGTGCAGGTGCTGGTGCAGGTGCTGGTGCAGGTGCAGGTGGTGCTGGAGATGCTATTGGAGGTGTTGGTGGTGGATTAGGTTCTATCATGTCCGATGATAGACTAAAAGCCAAGCAATTAGCTACTAGCGTTAAAAGCAAGTGGCATGTATTGTCAGACGGAAGAGCAAAGAATGCCAGACAGTATGCTTCTAATGTAGGCAATGGAATGGCAGAAGCAGGACGCATAGCTACTGGACAAAGTTCTGGGGGAGCAAGAATCTCCAATGAATCTGATTCAAAGGCAGCTGCTGATATTCAGTCAGAAGTAGATAGAAATTCCAATGCTAAGAAAGCAGAAGAATCTATTAAGGCTAAGTAAACTAATATTCTGAGAGGTTTCAGATGCTTAGAAAGACGAAGCTAAATTATACTATAGACAAGCCCTTGTCATTCAGAAAGGATGATGAGGGTGAACAGCCAACAGAAGCATATGACTTAGGAACAGATACTGCTGTTCCTTCTACTGCTATACAATCAGCTAGATATGATGGAGAGGATATGCACATTCGTTTCAAGAATGGTAGTGGAACTGAATATACATATCCAGGGGTGCCCCCAGAAACAGCCGAAAAATTCAGAATGGCTACTTCTTATGGGAAGGCATTCCACAAAGATATTAAGCCGTATAGCACTAATAAATAGGAGACTGTTATGAATTGTTCAGATGAAAGATTGAAAGAATTGTTCAATGGCAATGATGATATAGTGAAATTGTTTTCCCAAATCAATGCCTATGAATTTACTTATAAGCCAGAAGCAAAAGAATTGTTTGGCAAGGAACAAGGGGTAGATGATGGGGTTAATGTAGGTGTGATGGCACAAGAGTTGGAAAAGAACCCAGTTACCCAGAATATTGTTTCTGAAGATAAAGACACCGGATATAAGCAAATAGAAGTTGGAAAATTAGCTGCTACTGATGCGGCTGTTCTTTCAGATGTTTGCAAAAGGCTTCTAGCAATAGAAGAAAAACTCGGAATGAATTATTCCAAGGAGGATTAGAAAGTAAGATGGCAGATACTAAAATAGTTCCAGGTACAAGACCAGCTAGTTCTTATACAAAGAAAGAAGAAGGATACACTACAAAAGGTAATGCTGAAAGAACTAGAAGAACTGATAATAAAAAAACTTTTGGTGAAAGAAGCAAAACATACTTCAATAACTTAGCAGCAGAAGTACTTGGTGATAGACCTTATGATATGAGCAATTATAATGATGATGAATTGGATAAGATGATAAAGAAAAATCCAAGCTCACAAGAAGGAATTCTTGCCCAGAAGGAACTCAATAGGCGTAATGAAGAAGCTGGAATGGCAACCAAGGCAGTCAACGTCACTAACGCTAAAGGCGGAAAAGATGATATGCGCTTTTCATCTGGTAGTACATTGGAGGATGCCAAAACATTTGGTGATACTAAAGTAAAAGATGTACCAGCAAAATTGAGAGCAATGGGTAAAGACCCTAATACTACTTCCAGAGAAGAAGCAGCTGCTTTGACCAGAACAGACAAATCTACACCTAATACATCTGTTGGTAGTGCAGGTACTAAATCTACTACACCTTATACTTCTGATAAACCAACTGAACCAGAAGCTATTCCTGCTGGGATTTCTACTGATGAACCTAGTGAAGGTGATTCAATCAAATCAGAAAAAGATGTAGAAAAGAAAGTAGAAAATCCTCCTACTAAGGCTGATGAAGTAAGAAAGTTCGGAAAGGATTTGAGCAAGTTTGTTATACAGTCATATTTGAGGGGTGATTTCGGAAAAAAATCAGACCCCAATGCAATCGCATCCATGGGCTACTATCTACTTGATAAGATTGGCTCTGCATTGGTAAATGCTTCACAGGTAGCCAGAGGACAGACACCTACTGCCAAATCTCAATGGAGCAAACTTCTTGAACAGCAGACTGATTTGCTTGGTAAGGGTATGACAGCTGAATGGTTCAATGGATTGACTCCTGAACAGCAAGCAGCACTTCTTAAAACAGGTGGCTTTCAGGGTACAACCTCAGCTACTCTTAACGATAATGTATCTGATACATCTGATAAAACTCGTGAAATGGATATGGAGAAGAGAGATCTCGAAATCAAGAAGCTCAATCAGGATCAGAAGAATACTGCACAGAACAACCTCAATGCTCTTATTACACGCAAGTCAGAATTGCAGGCACTTATTTCTAAGCTTAAATCTGACCAGGGTTGGGATTCTTATAAAGAAGCTATGGAAGCTATGGTTGGAACTTCCAAAGGTCTTGAGACAGTTGGTGCAACTTCCAGCACATCTTCTAGTGATTCTTCTAACAAAGGTTCCTCAAATACTCTTGGTGGAAATGTCGGAACAGGTTCTATACCTTCTGCATTTGTATCAGCAAATCTAGGTGATAGCCAGACTTGGAATAGTTCAAGTGCATCTTCTAATAGTAGAAATGCTGGTAGTTCTTTGAATAAGGATTTATTGGCATTGTCTAAGTTCAAAGATGCTGAAGGCTATGCTAAGGCAGGAAAAGAAGCACAGATGGAAGCTAACAAACAGCTTATAAGTCAGCTTGAAGACCAAATCAAGGTAATCGACAACTGCATTGCTTCTTGGGGCAAAGACTTAGGGATAAATAAATAAGTAAATTAGGTAGCTTCGTAATGAGGCTACCTAATATATTTAGGAGGACTATGGAAATGGCAACTAAATTAAACTACAAGGTTCAAATACCAGAAAATAATACAAGCAAAGAGAAAGAATTTTCTCCAAAGAACAGAACAAAGCTTTCTATGCAAGCTGTTGTAGGAAATGCTCTTGGTGATAAACAGCCATCAGCACCAGCCCAAGTTCAGCCACAATTACCACCTAATAATGGCTGGGGAAAAAATAACTAATATTGTATGAAACAGCAGCAAATACTAAATAATATATCCGAGTTAAAGAACCTACAAGGAACAAGAATAAATAAATACCGCAGAAATTATAGATACTATAACTATACCAGAGGGGCTTCTTTGGAGAACTTGAAAAATCCATCTGTTGTTGGATACATGGAATTCAAGGAATTTGGAGAAGAGGAAGATACCTCTGTAAATCCACAGATTAATGTTATAGCTTCTTGTATAGATACACTAACGTCTAAAATTGCACAGAGCAAAGTTAGACCTTTCTTCAATACTATCAATGGAACATTCAAAGACATTCAGACTGTTAAACAAGCACAGCAATTTTTTGATATATTGTATGATACCCAGAATGTAAACAAGATAGTTTCAGAAGCGTTCAAAGATTCTTGTATATTTGACACTGGGGTTATTTATATAGATGAAGAAGAACACAGAATTAAGAAAGCACTCCCTTTCCAAATATATGTAAGACCCTCAGAAGTGACTTATGGGAAGATAACACGCATATTCTATGAGCAGAAAGATTACCCAACTACATTACTACCATCTAAGATATACAGCAAATTCAAGAACAAGGCTTTGGAGTATGTAGATTATGGTATTTACTATGATACAGTCAACAAAGTAAAGGCATATACTGCCAATGGAAGCTTCGTATTGCAAGAATCATACGATAAGGAACAAATTCCGTTTGTATTTATGTATTACAAGCATCCAACTGTTGGAACTACTTCTATTTCAGTTGCTGATACATTATATTCTATTCAGCAGGAAATCAACATATTGATGGCTAAGATAAAGGATGCTTCCCAGCTCAATCCTGCACTTACATTCTTTGTCCCAGAGGGTTCCCAGTTGAAGGTGACCCAATTAAATAACCGTGTAGGTTCAGCTGTTACTTACAAGCCAACAGCTACTGGTGGATTGCCAGTATCTTCATCTACCCCAGCATTTATTGATGGTCAGTATCAGGCATTGCTTGATTCACTTATTGACAAGGCTTATAAAATGGTGGGATTGTCAGAACTTTCTGCTCAATCACAGAAGCCTAATGGCCTTAATTCTGGTATAGCATTGTCTACCATGGAGAATGTGGAATCTGACAGATTTGAGACCCAATTGAACCAAGTAATTAGGGCATATGTAGATATTGCAAAGACTTGTATCAATGTATTTGACCCTAATGAGAATATACTCCCAGAAATATCAAGCAGAGTATCAATAAAATGGGGAGATATAGTCAAAGAATCAAATAATATGTCAATCCAATATTCTGGAGCTGACAATCTTTCCAAAGACCCCTCAACCAAGTTGCAACAATTACAGCAATTAGCAACTGCGGGGGTTATTCCTAGTGCACGTATTTCACAGCTTATGCAAATTCCAGACTTGGAAATGGGATATAGCCTTTCAAACAATGCTATTGATGCTGTAATGGAAATAATCAAGGAGTGTATTGAGGAAGACAACTTTGATGTACCAGAATATATACCATTTGAGCTATTGAAGGAAGAGATTATAAACACTCAGCTTTCTCTTAGGGCATCTGGAAAGGACAAAAAGAATGACAAGGACATTCTAAAGCTTACCAAGCTCTATGAAAAAGTAGAGGATATGGAGCAAGAATGGATGGCAGAAGCCCCAGCACCAGAAGAAGCCCCAGCAAATGCTGATGGAAGTTTGCCTTACAACCAAAATATATTGGAACAAGAAGCAAACATGAAGAAGGTAGATGCTACTGTTCAACAACCACAACCAACCCAAGACAATGCGGCTTGGGTTAATGAAAATGATTTGAACAGAGTATAACTAATATTTTGAGCTATTAATATAGGAGATTTCGTAAATGGATGAAATGCAGTTAAATGAAATACTTACATCTTTCAGGGACGCTATCAATGCTTTGATAGAAAGAGCAGATGCTCAAGACGGCATGATTAAAGCTATTTCTGAAAGCAATGATGAAGTTAAGCACCTTCTTTTTGACGAAGTTATCAACCCTGCCAAAGCAGAATTAGAACAACATAATTATAATGTTGGTCTAAATGAGTTTGCCAACAAATATGGTGAAAAGTTCAATGGCTACAATGAAAAACTTCGCCCAATTGAAGGAGAGGACTTTGATATTGTAAAGCAAGCCTACGATGGATACAACGAATATGAAGGTGAAAAGCCAGACGAAGACTTGTACGTTGAAGAACTTATCAAAGTTGTTGATGGACAGCTTGATGACATTCGTAAGGCAATTGGTGCCCCTGCTGATGCAGAAGTAGCTGTTGTAGACAATGGTGAAGGTAAACCAGAAGTTGAAGTAAACGGTGAAAAGGTTGAAGTAGAACAGCCTGCTGAAGAAGAAAAGGCTGAAGAAGAAGTAGTTTCTACTGGAGATGAAGAAGAAACTTCTGACCCAGAAGAATTAGCTAAGCTTGAAGAGGAATTGCTTGCTTACAGCAAGTAATTTATAACTAATAATATAGGAGAATAAATTAATATGGCAATTACATCTAATGATAACATCAAAGCCTTGTTAAAAGTATACTACAAGGATGGCGTTGAGAACTTAATGTTCCGCAATTCACCACTTTTGAAGAAACTTCAGAAGAACAGAATCGAAGGTAAGACTTATAACTTCTCTGCTATGTATGGTAGAGGTGGTGCTGTTGCTGGTGACTTCACAAAAGCAAAGAGCCTCGCAAAGACTGTTTCTAACAATGCAGAATTTGCAGTAGAACCTGGTCAGCTTTTCAGCGTATACACAATGAACGCAAAAGAAGTTAAAGCTTCTATGACAAACAGAGGTGCTTACATGAAAGTTGCAGGTGCAAAAATGTTTGCTGCTTCTGAAGGCTTCAGAAAAACACTTGCTGCTGCTCTTTATGGTAGAGGATATGGTGAACTTTGTTTCGCTCCAACAGATGCTTTAACAGCTGATACACAGGCTGTTATTACTCTTCCAACAGACGCAATCATGAAGATTGATGTTGGTTCTGAATTGGTAATCAAGACTTCTGTTGCTGGTGATCCTACAACTATCGAACAGACTTTGGTAGTTAGAGCTATTAACGGCAATGCAGTTACTGTATTACCAGCTAATACATACACAGCTGCTGCTACTGATGTTGTTTGTCTCGCTGGTTCTATGGACGTAGAAGGCAATCCTTTACTCCCTGTTGGACTTGGTGGATGGATTCCAGCTGTTGCTAAACGTTCTGGTGCTTCTTGGAACACATACATTGCTTCTGACTTCTTCGGTGTAAAACGCAATGCTTGCGCTGATAGATTGGCTGGTGCTTTCTATGCTGAAACTAGCTCAACAGCTAAAAAGACAGATGCTGTTCAGGCACTTTTGATGCAGGTTCGCAGACAGGGTTCTGCTGCTGACTTAATCGTTATGAACGATGAAGACTGGTTGGCTATGTCCGCTGAAATCGCTGCTACAAATACTTACTTCACACAGACAAGCACAAAAGAGTCTAAGAAAGCAGCTATTGGTTTCGATAGCTTCTCTGCTTCTTTCTCAACTAACTATATCGAAAACATTATTGACGACCCATATTGTCCAAAAGGACAGTTCTTCATTCTTGATTCTACAGCTGTAGAGTTCGATACTCTTACAAATGCTGACAAGCTTGAAGATGGAGTTGCTGGTAATGAACCTGGAAAAGCAGATCCTATGTCTTCTAATGACGAAGGACATGAGAATGACCCATACAAACTTATAATTGATGACTACATCAATGTAACAAGTGGTGAAGCTGATGTTAATGGCCCTTGCTCAGAAGTAACTTTGATGCTCTTCGGTACTTGGGCAGTAACTAACCCTTCAAATGTTGGAACTGGATTGTTCTACGATGCAACACCTGTAAGCATTTCTGCTTAATGTGTGATTGAATATGGTGTGAGCCGCTACTTTACATGATGTGGTAGCGGCTTTTTTTTTGAATTATATTAGGAGAAGACTTATGATTTTACAAGATGGTCAGAAGTATTTGAACGAAGAAAGTAAATTAGACATCGGCTCTTGGGTAGCTTTTAAAGTATCTCCTGGGAATGTAAGGGAGTATGTTGGATTATCAATAGATGTTCCTAAGCTTCCAAAATACAAAAGCTCTGAAAGAGGAGAAGCTTTGGGTGGAGGTTCAGTAGCTATTTGTTCTGATACTTCAGATGTATATATTTATAATCCAAGTGATGATTCTTGGAAGCAACTTTAATGGAGGGGAATAATGGATATAATAACATATGCCCTTTCTAAAAAATATACCGATGATTCCATTCTAGGAACTACTGGCCCACTCAAGGGCAAACCATGTACTATAAGTTCTATCACCAACATAGAAGGTGGTCATAGAATTACTTTTCTTTGGTATGACAATTCTGGTTCTTCTCATACTTCCACCATGGATGTAATGGATGGGGCAGAAGTAACCAATATATATATAGATGACGACAAGCATATTATTTTTGTGTTTAGCGATGGCAGAGAGGTAGATGGAGGTGAAATTCCTAGTGCAGATGAAGCTGAAGAGGTTGCATATAATAATGCTGGTTATCCAGACCTTACAAACGTAAAGCTTGCCCTTGATGAAGCATTGTCTAGTGGAGCAAAGCTCTCTTCTTCCCTTACTGTCTCAAATCCAGTTGGTTCTGCTACTAACGGAAAGGTATATGCAAAAGATACCGACTTGGAGGCAATAATTAGAGATATGCTTATCAAAGAAGTAGCACCTGGGCTTACTCTTACAATCACACCTAGCACTACTTTGTATGACAAGGTTACTGAATCAGTTTCTGAAATAACTATGAGTGCAGCGGTTACTAAAAATACATACAATCTTTCTAAGATTGAGTTCTATTTGGGTGATACACTCAAATATACCCAGAACATATCAACAGCTGGTTCTTATCAATATATAATGACGTTTGATACTCCAACTAACGAAGATTTCACATTGAAAGCAATTGTATATGACAGTAGAACTGGAACACCTATGAGCACTACAAAGAGTATTACGGTAAAATTCACAGGAAAATCTTACTATGGTACAGTTGATTCTACGGTCGGAGAACCAACAGAAGCTATAGTAAAATCGTTGGGTAATAACGTATTGAAGGATACTAAGAATTTGACATATAGCAATATTACAATGGCTTATGGCAAGATTGTTTATGCTTATCCAGCAGTTTATGGCAACTTGACATATATTATGGATGAAAAGAACAACTTATCATACATAAACAGCTTCATTAAATCTACCCTCACAATAGATGGGCTTAGCTACAATTGTTATACACAAATTAACCCAAGTGGTTCAGACGACCTAGAACTTGTGTTCCATTAATATAGGAGGTAAATAGAGATGTCAGTTAGTATGATAGATAACATCAGCTACAAAGGTAGACTTAGCGACAACATTCGTAGTATGTTTGCTACCGTAGCTGATATGGTTGCATTTTCAGAAGACTATCTTCCAGATGTATATATCACATTATGTGCGGAAGATGGCTTGCAATATAAATTCATTCGCTCAAATCCAGTAGACCCTGTACTTGGTAAATGGAGGGTGGTAGAAGGTGGTACTGGCGACCTTTCATCTTATTACACCAAGACACAAGTAAACACCTTACTTGATGACAAGGTAGACAAGGAAACAGGCAAGGGTCTTAGTTCAGAGGACTTTACAGCCGAGGATAAAGCCAAGCTTGATTCCCTTGAAAATTACGATGATACTGCATTGGTATCAAGAATTTCTGCTAATGAAGATGCGATAGAGGTTTTGAATGGAGACAGCACCGAAGTTGGTTCAGTAGATTCAAAAGTGGCAAGCTGTTTGGCAGACAGCAAATCCTATACAGATACCAGCATACAGAACGCAATCAAGCAAACAGCAATAGTTTGTGATGCAAAGCCAACTATAAGTGGTGATATAATTACTTATCAGAAAGATGGCAATACCTACAATATTGCTTCTGATAACAAGACCAAATTTTACTATACAACCAACGGAATAAACTATTCTACAATCTGGATTGATGGTACTGAATTTACAGATACCTTGGACAGTGTGAATTTCGCTGACTATGTATCAAAGACAAATGATGTAGTATCTTCCTACACTGGGGAAGAAGCCGACAAGACAAAAATACCAGACCTAGCAGCATTAGACGATTTGAAGGATATAGTTAATGATGAATTGGCTGAGAAGGTTAATGTAGACGACATAGAATCAGTTGTTTCTTCTAGTAGCGACAATCCGGTGGCTTCTTCTGCCTTATATACAGAATTTGCCAAGAAAGTAGACATTCAGCAAGGCTCTGCAAATGAAGGAAAGGTACTCAAGGTCAATGATGAAGGTAATCTTGTATTGGCTGACCCAAGTGCTTTGGGAAGTGATGCTTCTTCCATCTCATATACCAATGCTTCTTTTGCTACCTTGGACAATGTAAAGAAGGCTCTTGATAATATACTTGAAAAGATATACTATGTTGACCCAGCAATCGAAACATTCACTATGACCCCAAGTACCACCGAGTATGAAATTGGTTCAGTGGTTGATGAACTTACATTCGATTGGTCTTACAACAAGGCTATTGTTTCTCAATCCCTTACTGATTGTACTATTGCTGATGAATCTGTAAGAACTGCCACTTATTCACTTCCAATTAGCTCCAACAAAACATTCACTCTTACTGCAAGTGATGGAACTAAGACAGTGACAGCTTCCAAGAGCATATCTTTCAAGAACAAGATTTATTGGGGTAGTGCTGCCCTTCCAGCTGGTGATTTCAATTCAGCATTTATACTGGCTCTTACTGGAAAGAAGTTTGCTACCAACTACAAGGGAAACTACAATATTACAGTAGGAAGCGGTGAATACGGATTTGTGTGTTGCCCAGCTTCTTGGAATATTCCAAATACTTGCAAGATTGGTGGGTTTGCAACTGACTTGGTAGACTGTGGCAATATTTCATTTACTAATGCTTCTGGGGCTTCTTCTCTCTATAAGATTGTAAGAACTAATATTAGTGGATTAGGTTCCATTACAATGGTGTTTGAATAATGGAGGTTAGAAGATGGCTGTAAGAATAGCTGACACATTGAAACAACAGAACAACCTAACAACTTTCCCAGTTGCTTATGGTGAAGATATATGGCTGGATGAAAATAAAGGAAGCGGAACTGCTGATTATGATAGCTTGCAAAATCTATATAATGACGGAAAGCTAGGCGGTTCCTCTATTCAGGTAGAGACAATGCCTGCGGCTTCCGCTAGTAATGTTGGGAAGATATTCCAGTATGTAGGTGAAACTGGAACATACAAGAAAGGGCATTTCTATGAGTGTATCTGGAACAAATATGATACGACTGTTTATGAATGGAGAGAAGTAGACCATTTCAGATTCAACCATCCTGTTTACAGTTTGAACTGTGAGCCTGTAAACAGTGATTTTATTGCTGGTGACATTATCTATTATACAGGTGCATCAACAGACAAGTTTAAGGAAAATCACTTTTATAGGGCATTACCAGACGCAACAAAACGAGAATATTATCAGGCTGGGTTCTGGTTTACAGAATCACAGGCGACAGTTTACTATGCTCCTGTTCCGTTTGAGCTTAGGATTGGCTTTATCTTTACTACAAGTGACCAACAGGCCAAATCATATCAGTTGACTGCTGTAAACGAAGACGGAATTACAATAACACCTTACGGTTGGAGTGGTGAACCGATAACTTATCTTGGCGTAACATTCCCAACTACTGTTCAAGGCTGGGAAGAACTTGAGGGCGGTGGCGGAACTTCAATCTTCTACGGAACGATGGACGAATGGAATGCCCTTACTGCTGACGAGAAGAAACAGTATGACTATATGGCTGATAATGATGAGGAAAGCTCGTCTATTATAAGACCTAGGGTAATGAACATCTCTAACTCACTTAACAATGAGGGAGAGCCATTTTATACCAATGTCACAAACAGTTTTGAGGTATTCAAGATTGTCGCAAACGCAATGTATGCAGACATTGACACCTCAAGAATCCTTACACCTTATATGGGTCATGCAACCGCATACACTACAGATGAAAGTGGTCACCCTAACGTAGGAGTGTCAATGTATATTGCTACCGCTTGTTGGGGAACCAGCGGGCATCCTTATATAAGAATGAGGATATTTGCAGACAATGACAAAGAATATTTATTTGCAAGATCTCAAGACGGAGTGTTTAATTTTGCAGAATCGTCTGGTCTTGTAAACATAACTCCAATAAGGGTAAACGTAAATAGCAATAGTGGTGCTTGGGCAACGAGAAGCGGTCGAGTTGTAAATGTAAATCTTGCGGCATTAGTTACCTTAAACCAAACAACTCCTCCAGGAACAATATTGTATTCAGGTTTTCCAAAGCCAGCACTTGATATTGTTAGATTCGGAGTGATTGATGCTCAAACAATAGATGTGGCTACTGGGTTAGTTCAAATCAATTCAGCAGGAAATCTTGTAGCTGATGGTCAAGGATTAAAACCAGACACTGCATATTGGGGTTCGTTTACATATTTGACGAATGAGTAATGAATTGATAGGAGAATTAGATTATGGCTTTATACAAAGTAGATTCAGATACGGCAGATTTGACTAAGGTGGCAGGTGGAACTCTTTATGCTGACCTTCCAGTAGGTAGTTGGATAAAGAATGATATGGATACTCTTCCTTCTGGATTCTTGAAACAAGGAGATACAATCTCTCAGAGTGAATATCCAGAGTTGTATGCAAAATATGGCTCTACCGTTCCATATAAGGCAGATACAAGTGAGTTGAGTGAATGGGAAACAAGTGACTTCGCAAACAACACAGATAAAACAATGCCTTATGATGGTGTTGGTATGATATCTAACGGTAATGATACAGAGGTTACTATTACAGTTAATGGAGTTGTAATTGGAAGAGATTCTGGTAGGAGTGCTTATGCTAGTTCTAGTCTGTTTTTTCAATTCAAGAAAAATGATGTAGTAAAATTTAGTGTTTTGAATGGAAGTATAACTAACCAAAAAGTAGCCTATTACAAAAAATCACTCATAGTCAAAGCCAAACATACGCCTATTCCTGTTGACTTTATGGATGCAGTGGATGATGTTATTAAAGATACTACTGTAGATGAAGTTGCTAACGGAGATATGAATCCTATTACAAGTAATGCGGTATATGATGAATTTAAAAGAGTGCAACCTCGAACTTATGAATGTTCTGGCTTTCTAATTAATAGTCTTAACGGTGAGATTACAGGGTACGGACGTGCGACAGTAACCTTAAAAGAGGGAATAGCTGAAATAAAATTTTCAGCTAGGATACATACAAATACTATGACATCTACTTTTAGTTGGGGGTTAAATAGAGATTTGTTACGTACTTTAATACCTAGTTTACCACAAATAACTCCGATAAGCACCAATTCTAATTTGATATTTTTTACACCAACTGGTGCTGCTTATATTGACAATATGGGCTATGGTGCTATGGCTTCAGGTGAAAATCAATTTTGGATACCGGGAAGAATGTATACAACAGATGGAGATACAGGTATTTGGGGTAGTGACCAATTCCCAATTAATTCATATATCACAGGTACTGTATATGGAACATATACAGTATAATTAGAAGGACTTCTCTTATACAACGACAACTATGACTGATATTAAGAACCAATGAAACAAAAAACCCCAGCACTAAGCTGGGGTTTTTCTTTATACCAATGTTATGCTATTACTACAACCTTCTTTAATTACACTCAGATTCGTTTGGAACAAAGTGTTGAAGTCTATCACTATGTTTGTCAAATCTGCTCCAGTCAAATTAGCATCAATTAAGGTAGCTCCTCTTAGATTAGCTTCTTTCAAATTGGCTTCTTTCAAAACTGCCCCAGTCAAATTGGCACCTGTCAAATCTGCTCCAGTCAAATTAGCATTTGAGAGGTCAGCAAATGATAAATTGGCTCCTGTTAGATTAGCATTTGAGAGGTCATTGTTTCTCAAATCAGCCTTTTTCAAATCAGCTCCTACAAGGCTTTCTTTTGGTAGTTCTACTTTCTTCTTTCTAAAGAACATATATTATCCTCCATATATTAGTTTATGCAACTATCAAAAAATTGCCAAGCTCTATTATTAGTAGATTGCTTTCATCTGGAACGCTATTACCAACTTCCAAAGTATCAACCAAATCTAAATTGTCAAAGGGTATCCATTTTTGCTCATTAGGTTGTATTGTAATGAAGCCGTATACAACTTCTTCACTGGAAATATTCTCTACTTTGATTTCTCTTCCCCTATCAAAGATTTCATCTTCTACTGTATTACTGCAACTAACAAACAATACCATAATTATAGCCAACAAAAATTTCATATTATCCTCCATTCATTCTATATTAGCTTTGCTATTTCCTATGTAATTTCGCATGTTCTGAATTAGTAAGAAATATCAATTCGTTTGCTGGTCTATTATAGTACATATCTAATGCTTTCAATTCTGCTCTTGTTAGATTTACTAACCTCTTTTCACCATCTGAATTATGTGTTTCTAACCTATGATGAATACACCAACCATCGAAATTATTTTTCTTGGCTGACTCATAGTTATCTATTTGTTCAATCTGTTCTGAAATACAGAAGGCAAACATACATTTGTTCTTTCTAAACCACTGTTTATGTTCCTCTCTGTGTTGTTGGTTATATTGCTTATTTTGCTCTCTAATTTGTTCTATGTGTATTCTTTTATATTCTTTGTCTTTCTTTAATTTGTTCTTCCAAGCTTCTTCGCCATATTTTTTTGTGAATTCTTTCTTAGTCATTCTTACCTCTTTTCCTCACTCAAAAAAAAGAGTTGGCGGACACGGAGGATAATCTCGCCAACTCTATGACTATTATCACCAACAGTCGTCTTATTTATCTTTGCTAATTTAATTATAACTGATTTGGAATTTTTTTTCAAGA
>AUXO011091667.1_pt1 | contig 27178 bp, 36 predicted proteins | sample 768731 | NCBI WGS metagenome assembly AUXO01 (sample SAMN02715735, study PRJNA202380) | gut metagenome | biome: sheep rumen | host: Ovis aries | place: New Zealand: Palmerston North
TATTAAAACTAGTATCTTTTGGAATAATAGTTTTCGTAATCTCAAATTGATATGGGCTAAAAGTTGATCTAATATTTTCCCCATTTACGATAACGTTGACATTCTTTTTATAAAATTTTTCCTGGATTAATAAAAAATATTGTAAATTATTAATTGGAATTTCTACATCAACGTTCTCAAAGATAGTAGGGTCTGGTTTAAATAAGACAATTGTACTTTGACCTTCAGGAATTGATATGTAATTATTAATGCCCTTAAAAATCTCTCTTTCAAGATCTTTAAGTTTTCCGGCAGTTTCACATACTTTAATTCCCTCTTTCATTATCAAAGCATAGTACAGATCTTTCTTAACTCTAGGACCAGAAGATTCCCACACTTCTTTTACAAGTGGAATCGATCGGTCATAGTTTTTATCTGTAATCTTAGATAAAATGACATAAATACTAGAAGTAAAATTAACAGCACTAGATCCAATACCGTTCATTCCGACTCGAGCTATAGTATCTGTTCCGTCAAATTTGCTTCCACTATGAAACTCTGTAATACTAAGTTCGGCAGCAGTAATATCCGGTTTGTCAATACTCATCGAAATTGGCAGTCCTCGACCATTATCTGCTACGAAACAAAAACCATTAAAATTATTGCTAATTAAAATAGTATCTCCGTATCCACTAGAAATTTCATCACAGCTATTATCAATAATCTCACGAATTGTAATATCTGCTCTTTCAGTTGAACCTAAATACATTCCGGTTCTTCTCCTACAAGCATCTCGAGGTGATAAGAACCTAATCTCTTCTTCTTCAAGTTCTTTATTATTCATTTTTAAAAATTTAAATATAATATTCTATCTTATTATCAAATATAAGAAAATAAGGTTGTAAGATAAGAAAATAAAAATAAAGAGTAAGTAATTATATACCTACTCTTTATAGCGATTTAAAATATTCGAAACGTGTATCGTCTTTCGTAATCCGAATAATACCAATACCGTAACTTATATCTATATCCGCGCACCTTTCTTTTGCCTTTGTAATATCTATTATAAATATAATATTCTTTTGAAGTGTCAACAAACCTATTGGGAATACAATACGGAAGCATACTTGACTGCTTTGCCTTCAGTATATATTATATTAATTAAAAACTAAATCAAGTATCTTTAACACGGCCATTCCGATATATGTACATCCTAATACTACTACGAAAAATATTAATGCGTCTTTCATAACTTTTTTATTTGTTAACTTCTTTCAATTTTTCAAACTCAATCCATTTCATACCATCATCAAAGGAAGAATACCACAGCCTATATACAGACTCTGTCGTTTTTTCAGTTAAATAATACATATTATAAACATAATATTCTTCCAAAGTGTCAACAGCTTCCTCAGGAATACGAGATTCAGCGTAACGGATTATTCTTCTTTCAGTACGCATTATACCGTCATCGAACAAAGTGTCTCTAGCAAAATATTCGCCAGTTTTGCCACGTTGAACAATAATTACTTCGTACTCTTTTTCATTTTCTGTAGCATTTACACTATATAAGCAGCCTAATAATACGACAAAAAATATTAATACTTTCTTTATCATTGCTTTTTTATAGCTTCTAGTTCATTTTCCAAATCTTGCAGTATAAGTTTACAAGCCTCAAAGTCATCCTTAGACATTGTACATTTGACAACAGCAATCTCGTCTTTGTATTCAAGTGTAGCTACTGTATTGACGCTCTTTAAAACTGCCTTTAAAGATTCTGAATAATTTTTAGCTGCTACTAAATAATCTTTTAAATATTGAGAATTATTTGTTGTGTCTTTTTTAAGAAGATCCACAGCTAAATTATAACTATTTCTTTGAGAGCTCAAACTTATATTTATCTCATCAAGTGTAACATCTCGTTGATAAATATGAACCGGTTTATTTTGAGAACAACTGGTCACTGTTATTAATACAAGCGATAATAAACTAAGAATCCCACTCTTTATCCCCTTTATTATATTTACGTGCATAATAATCTACAGATTTATAATATAAATGCCAGTCTGTTCCTCGTGGCGATATAGGTTTTTTATTAGCTAAGACCTCTTCTTGGGCACTTTTATTTAGAATTTCAAGCTGCCTAATTCTTTCCTGACCTATATGAACAATCTTCTGATAATCCAAGATTCGGTTTTCTATAGGAGATCTTTCAGGGTCGTCTTTAGTTCGCAGTACCCGTTTTACAATATCTGCGTCTTTAGGATTTAGACCATAATCATCCCAAATAGTCCATGATTGTATAATATGAGATGAATAATCACTTGCTCCAACATTGGCGGATCTAACACTATTATCACTGTCCGTTGGTAATATTCCAAGATACTGGAGATATCTACCTAATTCATCAGAAATTTCCATTCTTTTACTAATTTTAATTGTTATTAATTTTCAATTATAAGAAGTTGAGGGGTTAAAAAAAATCTTTGAAAACTATTTTTAGCCTCCAAAGATTTTAAACTAATTCTTATTATCTCACCCGAATTCCGTACTTATCTAATACCTTTATAATGGCCTGATCTTTAGTTGAAATTATTCCATTTCTAGCATTTAATCTTGTTTCAGCCAAATTAATCGGAGATACATAAGTAGCAAACATCTTTTTTCTCAGTATTACCATAGCAAAAAGTATTTAGAAACCGTTTCATATATAAGATTATTTTATAAAAATTTATACAGTAACGCACCCTAAATAAATTTCTACCAAAGCTTCTTGTAATCTTTTTCTACTACATTGACGAGTATTATAATCTACTACCCAGTTATTGCCCTTTGAAGAGATTGATAAAGAATTTTTCTCATCATTTTTTGTTATATGATAAATTAGTTCCTCTACTGACATTTCTTCCGGATGTTTCAGAAGTTGAGAGTAATCCACTGTTATTCCTAAAAGAGGATCACTAGGACTTCTACCGATAAGATTATTTATATTTACGGTTAAATCACTATTAGACGACTCATTTTTTCTAACAAAGGATTCAACTTTTTCAAAAGGCGGGATTGAGGTACTATCAAAATCTGTACTTCCAATAAAAGGTAGCAATTCCAGCCCTAGTTTCTCACAAACGGGCCCTATTATGTTTGCTTCATAAATTGGATAGTGAGTTTCATCAATAATTACGTCAGAAACATAAAAACCACTAGAGGTCGTTTTGATATTTGATGGAAATTCTCCACCAAAAACTTTTCCAAAAATAGTAACTGTCGGATATTTTCCATTTACTGCCGGAAAAGCTTGTTCAAATTTTTCCGCTGAAACAATATTTTGAACATCATCAGTAGTGGAAGATTCAAAACTGAGTTGTCCATTTATCCAGGAAATTTTTACATCAATTCCCTCGACATTTAAATACCAAAACCAAACTCCCGAAAGATCAGCGTAAGTTTTTACACCATCGTCTTCATAATTAAATAAAGAACGATATTTAATAATATTCTTCATGAGATTTTTTATATATTATTATAAAGTTTTCTAATTGTTTGTATTTCACTAGTAGGGCGAAAGGAAAGAGCACGAGCCTCTCCTATTGTGTATAATAAAGTAAAATAATAATCCATATTACTATTAAAACTAGTGTTAACATCGCCATTAACATGAAGTTTTATATCGCCAGAAATACCACATTCATAAACATGAGTATTTCCATAAATTCTAGCATCTCCACAAACACTGGCATTTCCATCGACTCTAGTATTTCCAAATATTTGAGCATTTCCAGAAACACGTGTATTTCCATAAAGTGTAGCATTTCCGCCAACATAAGAATCTCCAGAAACAAAAAAATCTTTCAAAATACGAACATTTCCACAAATCTTGGCATTATCATAAACTTTAGCATTTCCGAAAACATGAGAATCTCCATGAATCTTAGCACGTCCAAAGATAGATGCCTTTTCATAAACACAAGAATATCCGTAAATTTCAGCCTTTTCATAAACCTGAGCATTTCCCTCAATATGAGCATTTCCGTAAACTCTAGCATTATCATAAACCCTTGCATTATCACAAACATACGCATTTCCATGAACACAGGCATTACCATAAACTTCTGCCTCTCCAAAAACCTGGGCATGTGCATAAATCCGGGCCTTTTCATAAATCTTTGCATTATCACAAATCCAAGCTTTTTCACCAACCTTAGCATGCTCATAAACCCAACAGTTGCCTGTATGTGAAAGATTTTCTTCTTTTGCTATCAACCCTCCTTTATCTCCTTTCTTTACATCAGAGAAATCTTTTAGAGCAATAATTCTTAATAGTCCAGTTTCGGGATCTTTTTCGGTTCTATATTTCTTTTCCATAAAGTTGTCTAATTATTTTTATGTTTTGGATATAGTCTGTTGCAGTTGAGGTAATATCAGTAGTAGCAGTAAAGAGTTTAATAGTATTAGTAGTAGGATATATATAAAACTCTCCTCCATTACTTCCAAGTATTACATAATCTTTATTGTTTTTTATAGAAGTAGAAACGTAAGGACCATCAGTAGACCAGAGTTTTACATCTCCATAAACTTTAGCATTGTCCCAAACCTCAGAAAATCCACCAATCTTAGCATTTTCAAAGATTTTAACATATCCCTCAATATGAGCATACCCAGAAATCATAGCATTTCCATAAACCTCAGCCCATTTATAAACCCAAGCAACTCCACTAACCTGAGCATTACCTGAAACTAAAGCATGTCCATAGATTTGAGCATTATCAGAAACCACAGCATTTCCACTAATCTTAGCATTTCCATAAACACAAGCATTTCCACAAATCCTAGCATTACCAGAAACCCTAGCATTATCAGAGACATAAGCATAATCATAGACCCAACAATCACCATATTGAGAAAGATTTGCTTCACTTTCTATCCATCCTCCAACATCGCCTTTTTTGACATCGGAAAAATCTTTTAGAGCAATGATTCTTAATAGTCCTTCAGGATCCTTCTCTGTCTTATATTTCTTCTCCATAAAGTTGTCGAATTGGTTTTATGTTTTTGAGATAGTCTGTTGCAGTTGAGGAAATATTAGTAGTAATGTTTTCAATATTACTAGGAAATACAAGAAACTCTCCTATATTATCTATATTACTACTTCCAAGTATTACATAGTCTTTATTATTCTCTATAAAAGCAGTAATGTTAGAATCAGCACTAGACCAAAGTTTTACATCTCCAGAAATTTTAGCGTATCCACAAACTGAAGCCTCACCATAAACCATAGCCTTTCCGTAAATCATAGCACTCTCATAGACATAGGCATTTCCATAAATCCTGGCATTATCATAAACCCTCGCCAGTCCATAAATCCAAGCATGTCTATAAACCTGAGCAAAACCTGAAACCAAAACATGTCCAGAAATTTTAGCCCATCCATAAACCTTAGCATTTCCGGAAACAGAAGATTCTCCAAAGACATTAGCACCTCCATAAACCCTAGCATTTCCACCAACACTGGCCTTTTCATAAACCATAGCATTATCACAAACTTTAGCAAAATTCGAAACCACAGCATATCCATAAACTTGAGCATTTCCGTAAACTCTAGCATTATCATAAACCATAGCATCTTCATAGACCCAACAATCTCCATCTTGAGAAAGATTGTCTTCTCTTGCTATTAATCCTCCAAAATCCCCTTCTCTAACATCAGAGAAATCTTTTAGAGCAATAATTCTTAACATATCGCCTTCTGGTTCTGTTCTATATTTCTTCTCCATAAAGCTGTCTAATTGTTTGTATGTTTTTGAGATAATCTAGTGCAGCTGTAGTAAAATTAGTACTATCAACGATGTTACTAGTATATATATATTATATAAAACTCTTTTTTATTTCCAAGTACTATACAGTCTTCTCTGTTATCTTCTACAGAAGTATGAATAGAAGAGAAATCAGTAGACCAAAGTTTTACATCTCCTCTAATCTTAGCCTTCTTCAAAATCACAACATGCCCACAAATCTTAGCCTCTCCATAAACCTTCGCATTTCCGGAAACATGTGCCTGTCCATAAACTTTAGCATTTCCACCAACACAAGCATTTTCGGAGATATGAGCAAATCCCAAAATCCTAGCATTTTCATAAACACAAGCATTACCAGAAACCCAAGCCCCTCCAGAAATCCAACAATTTCCTTCATGTGAAAGATTGTCTTCTTTTTCTATCAATCCTCCAAAATCCCCTTTTTTAACATCAGAGAAATTCGTTAAAGCAATTATTCTTAATAGTCCAGTTTCAGGATCTAGTACTGTTTTATATTTCTTTTTCTTCGTCATCTTCTTCTTCAAAATAACTGAGAGCCTCTTCAAGCTGATCTTTGATAGTCTCCAAAGAATTACAATAATGTTCTATCAAAACTTTTTCTGGACATTCTTCCTTTAGCTCTAAATTGCGTGAAGATATAAGGTTCGTTAAGCGCTCTATTTCAAGCTTGGAGTCATTTATTATTGCACGTAGATCACACAAGTTATATTCGTCTACCTTTATCATAACTTTTTATTTTCAGTTTAAAATTACTCTTCTAGACTTAAAGTTACATTCAAGAACTGACTGCTCATGATAGACAGTTTGTTTTAATAACTCATAGTCTGTAGAAATAGCAGAATATTTTAATGATAGAAGAGACTTATATTCCCGATTTTCACAAATATCAGAATAAGGGTCTACATGGAAAACCTCATTGTTTATAGAGTAGACATATGGTTCAGTTCGATACTTTTCATGATCAGTTAAAGTAATAATTTCTTTCCCATCAAAATAATAAATAGAGTCAGTTTTTTCTAAAAGTTTAAAATTTTTTTTCATATTAATTTATATTTATATTTTTCACAATAGTGTACCCATTTATAAGAAAATAAAGAGATCCAAAGGGCCGCAATAAGGAGTAATTCCCAGAGTCTTTATTCTTTATTTTTTATTTCTATATTATACTTTTCCCTAAAAATAGTGAAAAAATAAAGAATGTTCAAATTATGACCAAAGAACGGTAACGGTCTTTGGGATTTTTTTTTGAGACCTAAAGGGCTTTTCAAAAATTTTCGAGACGTAGTCGAGAACTTTAATTTTTGAAATGGTCTGGAGGGCTTAGGTCTCAAGATTAATAATAAAAAAAAAATAATAATTATAATATAGTTTAATTATTAAGGAAATACTCCCAATTGCAAAAAAAAATAGAAAGTTAAATTTTCGAAAAAAAAGAAGGAGCTTTCACTCCTCCTCCTCCTCTTTCTCCCACATCATAGCGTAGGAGAAAAACCCACCAGCGGCCCCAATTACAAGGGCTACTGGAACTCCCAGCCCAGCATACCACGGGCCTGCTTGCCAGGCTTGATATGCTAGTGCCTCGGTAGCACCACACGGGGTTTTAAGTAAAAACGGATCTATTTCGTATAGTCCGTATGCTGTAAGAGCCATGACTACAAAAGCCATGACATATGCAGCGATTATTTTTAATGCTCCCATATTTTGTTATTTTTTTTTAGTTGTTTTTTATTCATATATAAGGGAGCTAGGAGCTTTGTAACTGGTAATAAAAAAGAGGAGAAAATTAAATTCTCCCCTTCTATTAATCATCTACAATAAAGTCTGTTCTATCATCCGGCCCTAAAATCCAACTTTCTGGAATAGTTCTTTGTTTCTCGTCCCCAGTTTGAACAGTATATACAAACGTTTTATACGATTCAACCCAGGCAACATCTAATATAATTCCGTACACATCATGAGAATTAGGCCCTAATCCAGAAACAAACCTGATCTCTTGATCTTTGTAATATTTCTGATTCATTTTATTTTTCTGTTAGTGTTTTATAGTGAAAACCGTCATCTTTATAATCTTTATTAGAGGCTCTTTCCAGTGTTTGCAAGATAGTTTGTAATTCCACCAACGTTTCTCGCTGTTCCTGGTCTGTTACACTCTCTTTTAAGGTATTTACTAACTCTTTTAATTTTTCAAAATTTGTATTATCTATATTTATCATCTTTTATACTTTTTTAAATTGTACTGTATAAGAACTAGTATCTTTTATAATACAAGTTCCTTTCTCTCTAATGAATCTGTCTATAGGATCCGTTACCCACTCAGGAATTAGATCTTCATATTTAGTATCACAGACAACATTAAGACCAGAGTTCATAATTTTGTCGTACATCTTTCTCATACTATACGCACTACCTGTAAACTGAATGGTCTGATCATCTAAGTTCTTCATATCCATAGCTCTTTCATATGAATCCCCACAGAGCAAATCAAACAAAAGCTTAATTTTAGGACCAAAAGATGCACAATAATCTGTATAATTAGTATCATAGAATTTTCTTATTTCAAAAATTCTTTCAGCAGGTACATAATTTGTATTAGAGTCATGAACAACAATAATAGGTATCAATGATTTATATGTTCCCCATAAGTGAGCCGATACTCTGATATTGTTCATAAATCCACTTGCCATGATACTAGAGGTTCCACCCTGAATTGGCAAATTAACACCTAATCTTTCAATTCTAGCTTTTAAATTCTTTTGTTCACCAGAACCAGGTCTAGCTTGCTGATAATATTTCCACTCTTGAACCTGTAACTTATCACCTAACATTGTATTTACATGTCCATTATTATAAAATGGATATTGCTGTTGAGTAGCCACATATTCACGAAGTTTTGGAAAGCTTTTATACAATCCCTGTATAATATCCTCTGCTTCCTCTTCGGTAGCGTTTAATCTCTCTGCCAAAGATTTTTTACCAAGACCATAGAGCACTCCAAGGAAGATAGTTTTAAATCTTTTTCTCCATATCTTTTGCTGTTTTTTATCTAGAGTATCCCATCTGTCTCCTAAGTATAATTTGGCAGAATAAATGTAAATATCTTCACCTGCATTAAACTTTGCAATTAGATCTGGGTCCATACTTGCAAAACCTGCTGCCTTAACCTCGGCACTACTTATATCAAAATAGGTCATTACATAATTACTTCCTCCATAAATAATATTACCTTGATTATCCCAGGCTGGAGGTGTTGTAATACAGTCTTTCAAGTCTGCATGTGAAATAATAGTATGAAATCCACTACTCCATCTCTTTGAGCTCTTAGTATTAACCTCATAGTGCACAAAACATTTTTCTACTGCTCCAGGTTCATTAGGATCAGCTTCTCGTAATGGAATATGATCTGCAGACTCAATTACCCATTTATTATTGGCTTTAAACATTCCGTCAATATAAGTAGACAGAACTTTAGAGTATTTCTTGAATAGAAGATAGTTTATTACTAACTTTCTCATAAAGTTAAAATTATTTTGTAAGTCACTATCTTCAAAAGGTTTTCCATACTCTTTATACTCCTGGTTTACATAGCTAAAGAACTGACTTTGTGCTGTAAATCCATTAAAATTAGACCAAATTTCCTTTACTTGAGTTTCATCAGCCGGAATTTTAGTTGTAACATTTACTCCGCCTTTAGTCTTAGTTACTGATGTCAGCTTAATACTTCCATAATACTTAGCAGCTAGATTATATGTTTTCTCTGGATACTCTCCTAACACTGCTCCATCACTTTTTACATAATTCTCCCAAGACTTCATAAAATGGGCAAATGCTTCTTCAACTGTTTTTATTCCAAGAGTTTCATAAAATTTCTCAGCATTTGTAAGTTGTTGGGTAGAATCAAATATAGCCGCTAAATAAACTGTCTCGCTTTTATACAAGTTTGCAAATTCATGACAAATAAGATCGTTTTCTTCAGGACTTAGACATTTGAAATAGTTATCCGCAATAAACGCAGAATAATTTTCTAGTGTATAATTAGTTCCGAAAGCGTATATTGTGTCAGGAATATTGTTGATATCATTAAGTTGATTTTTCGAGACTTTCATTAATTCGTTGTAGGCCCGTTCATAATACATATACTTCTCTAACTCTATTAATTTTGGAGTAGCTTGATCCAGGCCTCCCAAGAATATACTTAATTTCTTGGAGATAATATCTAGAATCTTCTTTTTTCTTACAATACCGTCGTCAATTTTGCCTTTCATCTTGACTTCGACCATTGCATCCTTGACAACTGCTATAAAATAAGTAGCAAACTGTTCACCATAGGTTAATAACAGCTGTCCCTCATTAAGGCCTGTGTCATAATAATCCATGGTATCTATGTTTGATAATAGCAGATGTTTAGTTATCTTCAAACTATCACTATTAAAGAAGTTCCCTTCCTTTATCAATTTTTGAGCAACTGGGTGATATTTTTTAATATCTGCCATTTTTGTAAAATGTTCATTCATCTTAATTCTACATCTGGCTGTTGCACAATAAGTTATTCCCCAAGTCATCATTCTAAGACTCTCCTGATGATATTGTAGTCTAAAGTTTTCATCAATATAAAGCCCTGAAGAATGAAGAACAGATCCTAACCTAGCTTGATCCAAGAAAGTATTAAAAGCGTCTGAAGTATACATATGTTCTCTTGCCCTATACAGCATTAAAGTATAGAAAGCATCAAGATTACAGTAATGTCCAAGTATATCTGAAGGGATACACATAAAAGGATTACCCCAATACTCTAAAATAAGCTGTTTAAATTCTGAAACATAATTTGGATAGCGTTCACAAAGAGCAGCCCATTGTGGAGTAGTCTCAAAGTTTGATTGATCTACTTTTAAAACTTTCTCTTTGGTTTTCTTACTAGTTCCGACCTCAGTAAATAACATCTCATCAATAAGTTCGGAGATTCTATCAAATTCAGTATCCCAGACTGTTGCTCCTAAAATATATTGCGCTGTCCATTTAAGCGAATATTTCTTAAGATGATTTCCGTCAAGTACATTAATAGCAGAAGCGTCACAGAGATTGTACAGTGTAACACCTAACATTCTATGACTAACCTGAAATTCATACTGCATATTATAAACCCAGACTCGTCCTTGTCTTTTTACTAAGAAATCACCAAGAGCTTTTAGTAATGTCTGGTACTCTTCTACAGTATTATTATGTCTACAGTCTGTAAAACTTATAAACCCACCTACTGTCTCTGTACAGATAGATGCTCCTGAAATTTCGAATTGTTTATCTAAAGGCATACCAGACGCTTCATAGTCAAATCCATAATGTTGATCTTCTGGTAAACTGTCGAAATATTGCAGCATCTTTAAAGAGTCTTGAACAGTGTGTACTACTTTATGCTGATACCAAGAAAAATTACATTCTTGGCAAAACTCTGGTGATAAGAAGTAGTTTAGTTCTTCAGCAGTTGGAGCCAGATCATAAATACACTTTATAAAACCTCCTCCTTCAATTGATAGTCTATTTAATTTACTACAATCAAAGAAGTTTTCTCCACGAATACCGAAATGAAAAAACTGTCTTAAATAGTTAAATGACTCTGGATCTGCTACTAGAACTCCATCTCCCGGCCCTATAGCTTTGACTATGGCCTCTTGTGCTTCGTTATTTAGTATCGGAATAGTATCCCTCTTATTCAGTTTATGAACTACATAGATATCCTGTGCAGGAATTCCTAAATTAAAATAATTTAAATTAAGTTTTCCAGTTTCATCAGAACATAAAATTACTATTCTTTTATTCATAAAATAATTTTAATTTAATCACAATTATAAGAAAATGTTAGATTTGGATCGGAAAAAGAAATAGAGAATACTACCCTGTTAAGTAGCACTCTCTATTTTAAAACAAACCAAGTCTTACACCTCATCTTCAGTGCCGAATTCAATAATCCAGCTCTTAGATATTATGTATACTCGTTGGTCAATTCCGGCAACCTTAAGAGCCTGTTCATCATCAGAAATTGCTAATATTTTTCCATGTTGCTCGACAGCCCTAAGATCTTTGTCATACCACATAAACCGAATTTCCTCAGTTTCAGTAGTATTATCCGTTTTTTGAAAACATTTTTCTAGATTTTTTACATTATCAAGATTTAATTGTACTTTCGTCTTCATCATTATCAGTTTTTAGATCAAGTATTTTAAAAGTTCCTAAATTTTCAAAGTCAAACTCTTTATCTGTAGAGTCAACTTGAAAAGACATTGAATCACCATTAACAGACAGCACTGTAATTGAATATTTCGTAGCAAAACAGTGAGTAATGACAATTTTTTGCAATCTTATCCACAGTGTATTACCAGAATTTAGTTTTACAGCTAGGCCTATATTACGGCAATATCTAAGAGTTTTATCCTGTTCTCCAGACTCTGATATTAGCTTTAGTGCAGCAATATCAAGCGGTTTCTTAGTATTGTATAATTCAGTTACTCTATCTAAGAAAAGTTCCGTTTCTGTCATTTCGCAATGAAGAGAGAATGGAATAAATCTAACTAGTTTATTAAGTTCTTCTGCATTTCCATAGCTAAATCCATCAGGAACTATCTCTGTTTCTAGAATAACACCATTGTCTTCTAGTTCATAAAGACACTTGTAAGTCATTGAAGTTGGGTTGAAATTACTAATGTCTTTAATTACTGCTTTTTTAGTACTAAGCTTCCATGCATTATCAACTTTAGTAAAATCAAGACACATGACTGGCTGATTAATGTATTTTAAGATTTCAGCACCTGGTAACATCCATTTACGACTTAAAGGATTATAACCATAGCAATCGATTAGTTTTGATTCATCTTGCATAATATCTTGTTTTTAATTTAATTGAAATTTATCGTTTTTTACAAATTCTTTTTTGAAACATCCATTTTGGACAAAGAAATTAATATTCTCTTTCCAGTTGTTTAGATCAATAGCCCTAACTCGGACAAATCTCGGACCCTCACTATTATTTTCTTTACTATTATCTCTAGTAAAGCTTCCTGAAAGATCTTTTATTAATCTCACTTTAAACAGGTCTTGTGAACATTTGGCAAAATTTTTATAATTATCAGATTTAATTGCGTCTATATCATTGTCAATTAACCCTCTAAATATAAATTCTTCCATTTCTTCAACATTTATTGGAGTAATTTTCGGCCCCTCATCTGTCGCAATACATAAACTTAAATTAGTACGCAAAAAAGGCTGTTCTTTGCACTCTTTCGGTTCTTCATTAAGTATAGTTTGAAATTGATTGAGAAGAAGATAAGCTCTATAATTATACCTTATCCAGTCTTCTATTTTAATACCATTTCCGAAAAATATACGGACAGGAGTTTCGTCACATTCCTCCTTAGTAATAAAATTTTGTAATTCTAAAACAAAAGACTCTGTTTTCCCTTGTTTGTTCCAAAAAGTAGTAAAAATATCCTTGAACGTTTCTGTTCTAACAATGTTCCAATTGTATATCATAGTTAATTTTAAATAATTAATGGGAAAACTTTCTTTTAATTTGCTAAAAGTTTTCCGAATATAAGGAGATTCCACCATTATGTAGGCAATTTTTAACACCTTTTCTTTATATATGAGAAAAAAAAAGAACGTAGTTTATATTTAAATATTTTATAATTCATGGAAAATGAATTTATTGTAAAAACACTTGGGCAGTTCCAAGGGTACAGAACCAGATTAAAGGAGATGCACTGGTCTTCTCCTAGCATGGATATACACACTTTGACTGATGAAATGACGAAAGTTTTAGAAGGGTTCGAAGATTCATTAGCCGAAATATCTATAGCACTTTGGGGAGAAATTAAACCAGGGGATTTAATAGTAAAGTCTAGTAATGACTACGATTTTAGGGATATCCTTAAAGCCATTCACGGTAAAGCCATAGAAATAAAAAGATGTTGTGAAGAGGGCGGGTTACTATGGAGTGGCATTGGGGGTATTACTGACACATTTATTGCAGATGTAGAGGCAATTATCTTTAAAACAAACCTGTCATATAAGACTGTTTAAAAAAAGAGGAGAGACATAAAAATCTCTCTTCTTTTTTGTTTTTATAGTTCCTGTTTTGTAGTAAAATTGATAAACTGCTCCAGGTTTAGAGTAGTTCCACAAGCACTAGGATGACCTCCTCCATTATTAAATGTTTTCATTACGTATTCAGCGCAATTAAACTCAGGTAGCCTGTCAGGTTCTTTGTACATGCTGAGACTGTATGAATCAGGTCCTTTTCGATTAACTACAATATAGATGTCATACTCAGATAGTATACTTTCAAATTGAGCTGATCCAGCACAAGCACTTATTATAGCAATTCCTTTGTACTGTCCCGCTACTTGAACAGGAAATCCATAAGCTTTAATTGCCGCTTGCCATTCATTTTTCTTATATTCCAGTACACTTCTCCCACTAAAGAGAAAGAGCTTTATAAGATTATCGTCAGTAATAAGCTTGTTGAAATTATTATAGAGCTTTGTAAAATGTAGCTGAAATTTGGTTCTAAGCCCAAACTGAATTGGCAGAGTTTTTTCATCCCAAGGAAACTTTTGCTTATTCCAAACATCATACGCCCCAACATACTGGATAATAAGAGGGCATTTTATTTTTGGATAACAATAAAGCCAAGTTAATTCACAAGCAGCTATATTATTTACTCTAATTCCTGGAAAATCACTATATCCATATTCTTTAGAGAGTGTAATAGCTGAGTCGTGATGATCAATCCATACTGCTTTTTTAGAGTCTCTAAGGGCGATCATAATTTCTGGAGGAAGACTAATATCCACCATTATTATTTTATCAAATTGAAGTAGCTCTGGGATTTCTGGAAGATAATCACCATAAGTCCACCCCTTCATTGTCAGTTCGTTTTGTAGATTTGATTCGAAGAACTTTTTCACAATAGCTCCACTAAATAATCCATCAAAGTCTACTCGATGATACATTACTAATATTTTCATAGACTGTTGATGTTTATATTTAATTCTAACTGTGTACAAGCTCTAACTATATTTTGCAGCTCATGTGTAGACGCAAATACTCCTTTACCGATCTGCTCATGATTGCTGTTAGAAATAGTTGTTTGGTATTTTCCAGGCTCGACAGTTGTTACCGTTATAGTGAAAAATTTATTGTCCTTGTCAAATAACTGAACAATATAGTCTGAAACCTGCTCTCGGTTAATTGTTATATCTCTTTTTACAAATCCGAGAGCCTTAAGAATCCGATCATCAAAAATTACAAGTGGCTCTAGCTCTTCGTAAGGCCTCTCTGATCGTTCTTTTTGATCAAGTGAAACTAAAGTGGCTGTTTTCTCTTTAATTTCGATAACTTTCATCCTTTTTAAGTCTTTTGGAGAATTTATAATATCCCCAATCATTAAATTTGATTTACTTATTAACATAATTTTTATTATTTATTTTCTTCTTCATATATAAGAAAAAGCAAGGATGTAGGTATCATAACCCGCTCCTTGCTTCTAAATTATTTTTTAATACATATTGTACAATAATTGATATAAGTCGATATAATCAATTCCACAAGCTTCTGCCGCAACTCTATCTTTATTGCTTTGTCCATTACCGCCAGAATTAACGCCAATACAAACTACATCTTTTCGCTCTATTGGGAAATCGGCGTTTTCAATTATAGAGCTTATTATATTTGATTTTGGAATTCCTACCATATTTTGTGCAATTATCTGGCAAGAATGATACGGCAATCTTAAATACGAACTTATACTAAGACAACAGTAATCAAAAGTAGTTTGCCATGCTGCAGATATAGTGGCTGTTCCTAAAAATAGATTGATAGGAGCCAGCATATAAATTTTTTCTGGAGAAAAAGCTGCTAATCTATCCCAAACATCAAACCTAGGCAGAATGTCATAAATATCTCGTGGAACTCTACCAACTCTTCCATTACTTTCGTAGGTAGTTACTATTATGTCCAGAAAATCAGTTATTATTACTTTTTTAGTTCTGTCAATTGCAACCTTATTTCCTCCACCAACTTGCTGAGAAGATCCCCAACTATTACCTGCTCCCCAAGAAGGTGTTTGAGTAGACTGACTTCCTGCTCCCCAAAATCCTCCACTGTTATTGTTATTACCTGGTTGAGAAGATCCCCATGTAGGATAAGAAGGAGTAGAAGTATTAACATTCCCAGCTCCCCATTGAGGTGTTGGTTGACTAAATGGGCTGTAATTATTGTTTGTTACCATGTTATTATTTTCTTTTGCTAAATTTTCGTTTTCTTCTTTAAATTCATCTATATCAGAAATGTTGTCATCATCTCCATCATCTTCTGTAGGAAAATCAGTTTCTCCTGCTGATATTGCGATTTCAGAATAATCCGGAGCTATTAGTTGTTTGTCCTCTTCATTAAAGAAATTATTCATATGTTTGTTAAATTTTAAAATTGCCAATAAAAACGATTGTCTTCAATTTTTTCATTACATGCTTTTATAAGGTTTCTAAACGGTTCTCCTAAATAGTAAGCGCTTGATGATAAAACTTCAATCCTGTAATTTATTTCCTCATTTAAAACCTTTGTCATAGCTTTGTTTAGTTCTTTTATAGACAGGTTCTTATAGATTTTTTCAATTTCTTGTACTTCGTCAGGATCAGCTGACCCACGAAAGACTGAAGTACAATTTGGTAAGTAATTAGTTGTGAAGCTCCATTTAGTAGTATTCTTCTTTGAAACTGTCTGCTTTGATGATTTAGTTTGTTGAAGAACTCCATTTACAATTCCGAGAGTCTCCAAACATTTCCGCCTTTCATGATCTTCTGACGAAAGTGTAATATTCTGATAATATGATGGTGTATTTTGCTGTACTAAATTAGAAAGAGCTCGATATTTTGCTGGAAATTTAGCTAATCTACTTTTTAGTGAGTAGAATTTATCTGTTGAAATGATTGGGAAAGAAGAGAGATCTATTGTAAACTCATCTCCACAATCACTTACTATTCTTATTCCATGTTTTATTAATTTTTCTCTAGTGATGTGTTCAGTTTCTGAGTTCAAGCAAAGATATTTTTTAACAAGTAATCCATCTTTTATTATTGGCATCTTACGAAAAATGAGAGCAGGAACAGAATCTTCAGGTACATACTCATCCATCTTTTCATCAACGCCGTGAGTAACAGGCACATCAACAATACTTTTATAAGATAGTGTAATATTTCCCCTCTCTTTACCTGCACTTCCTACTGAACTTTTTGACATAATTATACAGTCAGTTCGATCTCTAGTACTTTTAATATCATTGTTCTGAGGAAGTTCAGTACTTAAATTTATAGAGGCACCATCTTCTACTAGGTCGTCAGTAAAATCTAATAAATCATAATGGGAGTTGTCTTTATAAATGAAGAAACCCTTTACATTTAGTATATCATAGCTAGGGTCTTCTTTACTTTTTATTTTATTGTGAATGAGCCCTTGTAAAAGATTCATATTAGTGTCAGCCTTTTTCCAGTTCTGAATAGAGGAGTATAAGGCCTGACAGAGGGAAGAATTTTTAAGGGTTCTTACAAGTCTTTCAAGTATATATAGATTTTTATACTCTATGTTGGGCTTTGATGAATGTCCTAGTTTGTTATGCTTGTCAATTTCCTTAATTATTAATTCTATTGTTTGGTAAATAATGTTCTGTTCTGAGAAGCAGTATTCATGAAGGATGTCTTGTTCCTCACATGAAACAATATGAATATCGTAAGCACCAAAATAATTACTATGTATCACAATTCCGTTAGATTGTTGTAACTCTTCCTTTGTTGTTACAATTTGAAAATCTGCGTAGTCTATGTTTATTATCATAAAAATATTATATAAATTGTTTGTTAATCTTTATTACATTATTAAGGAGATAAGGAGATAGTAAAGTCTTATAGTTGTAAATTTTATTAAAGAAATTTTTTATGAACAATAGTAATGTTACAAGAAGCCTAATTCTTTGTGGTGATATTCACGGAGAATTTAAGACATTAGTTTGGAAAGCCGTATCTAAATATAAAATAAGTAATGCGGATATCGTTGTCTTAGGAGATTTTGGTGTAGGGTTTGATAATCGAATAAAATCTGATTACGAACATGTTGAGAAAAAATTAGAAAAGAATGATATAACCGTTTATGCTATTCGGGGAAATCATGACGATCCTGAGTGGTTTGTAGACGGTACTCATAATTTTCCTAGACTAAAGTTCTTAAAAGACTATGAACTGGTTACATTGGGAGACGGCTATAAAATTCTGCCAATTGGAGGAGCAAATTCTATAGATGTTGAATATAGATTAGAAGAAAATGCTAAACTTGCACCTAATAGATCTTGTTGGTGGGAAGGAGAAGATATTGAAAGGGTAGATTTAAAATATATTCCGAAAAGGGTTGATCTTGTTTTAAGTCATGAGTGTCCTTTGATTTTTAGTCCTATACCAACAAGACCAGCTGAGTGTCCTTTATGGCAATATAATAAAATTCTAAGTTCAAGAGAGTATTTAAAAGAAGTCGCCCTTACTGTAAACTCTAGTTATTGGTTTTATGGACATTATCACAGGTCTATGTCAGGAGAGTACAAGGAAACAATTTGGAGATGTCTGGATATTATGGAATTTTATGAAGTCCCGGAAAAGAAATTGACTAACCCACAAGGAAGCGTAGAAAGTGATGAGGTAGCAAGTCAAGAGTAAAAAAAATAAATAGATCTACTATATTTATAATTTTATAATAGATCTATTTATTTTAATTTTTTTTATTTAATATTTGGCAACTGTATTAAGTTACTATTGCCGCCCGTTACAGTAGGAAGTTTTCCATCCCACTTTTCAATCCAATCCTCCTGAATAATCTGCGGAGATAAAGATGCTGAAATAGTTTTATTATAATAAGCTTCTGCATCTGCTTTAATTTTCATAGATTTAGCAGCACCTTCAGCTTTTGCAACATCAATTTTTGCCTGAGCTTCAGCTTTCTTTACTTCATTTTCGGCTTTCAATGATTCCTGAATAGCTTTATTTTTCGCATCAATAGCAGCCTGTAAGGTAGCCGGAGGAGTAATTTGTGAGGTAAATTCACTTACTATAAATCCTTCTTTCATTAATGATTCCTCGAGCATTTTTCTAACATCAGATTCAAATTCTGCTCTTCTGGCCATTAATTCATCAGAGGTATATTTATTAGCGGCAATACGATAAGCGTCATATATTACAGTTCGCATGTACCCATCTTCAATCTTCTCTAAGTCTTTTCGATACTTTTTAAAGACCTGAATTGCTTTATCTGCATTTAATTGATAAGCAATTAGTGGATCCATTAAGAATGTAGCTGCGTCCTTAGTTGTTACAGTGAAAGGTTCATAGTCCTTTCTTTGAACATACGTAGGATACGTAAACACATCCGTTGTAAATGGATTATAGAAAGTATATCCACTACAAGGCTCAGCAATCAACTCACCTTGGTCGGTTACTGAAAACTTTTTAAACTTGATTCCCACTTCTGAAGAATCAACACTTGTACACCCAACACAGCCACCAATAAGGACAACTGCGACAAGAATCAAACCTACCATTAGTCGGTTCAAATCTTTAATTAATTGTGCGTTCATTTTTTTAATTTATTGTTTTTATTAATTAATTCATTTATAAGAAATTAAGAGGGTTTGAATTTTTTAGCAAAAAAAAAATCAGAAAGATCAAGCTATTAAATTTGCTAAATCTTTCTTACAAAATGTTTCTAATAAACTTTAGTTATTGGTCGCATTTTCTGTTTCGCTTCAAGAATAAAATTCTCTGGCTCATCAGGGTAACATCCTCTAAAGAGTAAGTTGCCAACAGTTTAAATGCGCGTTTACTAGATTGTTTGTTATTGTCTTTAATTTATTCATATATAAGGGCGTCAGTCTTAAACGAAATGGAAAAAATGGAACTCTTAAAAACCACTTATTTAGGCTTTAATACAGAGTTCGCTTTAAAAAAAAATAAAACCGCCCTCGATCTATCTCAGACCAAGGAGCGGAAAACAACGAAAAACAAGTGGTTTCAATTTCCATATATAAGAGTTTTTTGGCAAATAAAAATCCTCTTCTAAAATTAATTACAGTTATAGATCGATTTTGTGCGATTTGTCCAGTATGTTTGAAATTTATCTGGAACATTACTAGTTAGTGAAAAAAGTTTCTCTATTCTTTCTTCTTCTGCACGTAATTCAATAGCAAGTATTAAAGGAATTTCCCATTTTATTGCTAATTTAAAGGCTCTTTCCCCAAGCCCTTCTGGTTCTTTCCAAAAATTCTTTATCCAGGTTCCACAATTATACTCGGATGAAATATTAGGTCCTGTAATAATGTAGCCGTCGTCTTTATGATCTTCTACTTTAAAAATAGTTGCAAAAAGATTTCCGTTCAAATCATATACTTCTTCTTTCTTAGATGCATATTTACCGCATACTAATTCTGCTCTTTCTGTTAGATCTATAACCATAGATTCACCCGAAACTACACTATCAGGATTTATTTAATTCAATGGTGTAGTTAAATTGTAATTCTCATTTTGACAATTTACCAAGCGTCAACAAACTTATTTAAAGTACAGCTACCTCCCTAGCTGTTTACTGTATATATAATTTACTAAGTGCCTATTATAAGACTTGTGATGAAAAAAATCCCAGCTAGTATGCTGGGTATATTTTTGCTATTCATTCTATAGCTCCTGTCTACTGCTGAAACGGGAAAATTACAATACAACATTCTTTTTATAAACAGTTATTTATTTTTTCCGTTCGTAATTTTGGAAACTATAGTCGAAATCGTTCTTTTTGTCAGCAATTCCGTGTGTCTCGCTACAAATCTCCCTCATTTCCTCTTTTCTCGATTAATTTTTTGATAAGACTTTTTAATTCCTTTTTTCGTCTTTGGTTGATAATTGTGCTTAGGCTTTTTACATACATTTTCGACTTTACTAACGCTCTCCTGACTTAAATGCTTTTCATTAGATTGAGAACCATCAAACATCATTTCCATCCTCTTCACCTTACTAACATTCCATTTTGAAATATCCCCATTAAATTGAGATCCCATAAACATCCAAACCATACACTCAACTCCACGAACATCCCAATTAGAGATATCTCCGTTAAATTGAGAATTTTGAAACATATGACACATATCCTCAACATTACTAACATCCCAATTAGAAATATCCCCATTAAATTGAGATCCACAAAACATTCCACACATACACTTCACATTCCTAACATCCCATTTAGAAATGTCGCCATTGAATTTAGAATTGGCAAACATATAAAACATCTTTTTCACCCTACTAACATCCCACTTTGAAATGTCGCCATTGAATTGAGAGCCGTTAAATATCTCACTCATGTCTTCAATTTTTGAAACGTCTATATCATTCAAATCTGCCTTATTTCCCCTTTCTTTAACTAGTTTCTTAATGAGATCCTTTAACTCCTTATTTGTTTTTGGGTGATAATTGTACTCGCTTGACTCTTTTACTCCTCCTAGTTTTTTACACAAATCATAAAATTCTTTTTCTGTAACAATAATAATCATAATAAAATTAATTAAAAGGTTTCTTCATAAATAAGAATTTGAGGAGAAAAGAAAACCTAGACTAAAATTAATCTAGGTCTTTTTTATTTTTATATTGTCGGTTTCTTAGCCCATTTTGAAATATCTCCGCTGAATTGAGAATTTTCAAACATCCCTTCCATATCCTCAACCCTACTAACATTCCATTTTGAGATGTCACTGTTGAATTGAGAATTAGCGAACATTTTACTCATATCCACAACCCTACTAACATCCTAATTAGATATATTTCCATTAAATTTGGATTTAGCAAATAGACTGCTCATATCCGTGATCAGAGAAACATCAACATCATTCAAATCTGCCTAATTTCCTCTTTCTTTAATTAACTTCTTAATAAGATTTTTTAATTCTTCTTTTGTTTTTGGCTGATAATTGTACCTTGTCATAATATTTATCTTTTTTATTTCTTAAAGATAAGGGAAGTACGGGACGAAAAAAAAAATTACCCAGCTTTAAACCTTATCGGTAGCTGAGTAATATTTTTTAAAATCGCCAACCATCATGGCCTTCGTATGGTTTGTCGTATGGTTTGACGTCTGTTACTTCTGCTTCGGGATATAGTCTTTTTCCAGTTTCTATACTGTCAACTATTTCCGTATTAATTCTACCCCATTTAAGTTTCGATAAATCTTTTATTCTTAACTTATTATCAGGTAAAACATCATATATCTCCTTTAAAGCTTCCATATGATAAAAGAAGTTTTTAGAAGATTCCAACATATAAGTATGAACGTAATATGCTATAGAACCATCACTATTTGTATTAGGTTCTATAACTCGCTTGATATCTTTAGGCGCATTTATAATTTTATAATTTATATACGCCTCCCTTACATTGCTACTTGCAGAAGCATATCGATCTATTATATCAAATGTGATCGATTTAGTAGTCTTATTTTCTTTGTAAGAAAGAGCTATTGTTATATGCCGCTCTTCTTCATTATAATACACTATGGTATCGTTCACATCATCTTTAGAACTATAATACCTATTGTAGGTAGGATCTTCGGCCCAGTATTCAGACAATTTTTCTATCTGAATATCCTTATTATCTATAATCTTGCCGATAAATTTTGTATTATTATCCTCGTATTTATCTTCACGAAAGATAATAACACTTTTGTTATCCTTTATGGCATTTCTTATCCATTTAGGATAGTTTCGGGGATTATAGCTCCCCGTCATTAAACTCCAAGGCGCATCAAGCCCAGTTGCATCAGAAATTTTCTTTTCAATCTCTGAATTATCCGTAATAAGATACGGAACTTTGTTAAATTGATATACACTCATTTTTCGTTATACAATTAACCTATACATTGAAGGTTTTAGTTTTTAATACATATATAAGGGTTTTACTGAAGCAAAAAAAAGGAACTCATAATAGAGTTCCCTAAAGGTTTTCTGTTGCCAGGCTATACCCTTCAAACCCCGCTATCCTTAAATAGCAGTTTTCCGACTACGGTAGACACTCATCCAGTGCTCATACGCAAATAGTGCTGCATATGAGTCGTACAGTGGATTGTGAGTTCCACCAGTCAAAGCAGGAACCTCAATACCGTTATTGGTATTGTAGGTATCCACTGACTCGCCGATCTCTGGGAGAGCAGAGATGTCCCTACGACGGTAAGGACCATCAAACTCGCCCATAATGCCCATGTTATAGGCATCAGCGAACAGCTTTGCTTCAACTGGGTCGCCCATGTGAACTACGTACTCGTCTGCCGGATTTGACTTATAAAAGTCAATGAATCCTCTTAGCAGCTCGGAGTAATTATTGTAGTTCACTGGAATGCCTTCCATTTCTGGAATAACATTCTCAGCTACCCACTGATTAACGGTCCCCTCAATCGGGCAGCGACCTAGCCATTCAGTCAGGTTACCTTCCTGGTCCCTGATTACTGCGGCTATGGCAAATGCTTGCCCTCGGAGTCCGTTAGTCTCCGCGTCGAAAGAAAAATATTTATTCATTTCTTTCGAGTGATGAAAAAATCCAAATCTTTTGATAAAAATCATCACTAGCTATTATATTTTTTATATGTTCTTTTACCTGACATATTAAGGTTTTTATTCATATATAAGGCGGCTGGATCCATTTAGGACGGAAAAAAAAATAAACCAAACTTTTAAATTATTTTGGTTTATTGTAATTATTGCTATAAGTATCTCTCTTATAGACTTTCGACCTTAAATATTATTCTCCTTCTGAGACTTAGTCTTCTCGTTTCAAATAATATAGATCCGCCTGTAAGCTTCACCCCTTAAGATCCGCGATCCTGTACTAAGAGATCAGTATTACAGTACTGATTCTTTTCCAGGTTCACCATGTATACATGGCTACCTCGCCTTTTGTGCACATCACTATTGGCCTAACTAAGTTTCTGACCTCAATGTGCAGGCCTAGAAATTTCGTATTAAAATATTCTAGGTTTTAATTTTCTTTATTGTTAAAACTATTTAAAGGTGTTCTGACAAAAATAGTCAGAACTTATTAAAAACCCTATATGTAAAATAGTTTTGTCTCAAAAATTATATTTTACTTAATCTTCCGCTCTAGGCCTATACTTAATATACCTCACGGTAGAGACTAACAACAATCTCTCTAAGATATTAAGCGTGTAGGATTTTATACTCGCCCAGACGAGTCTAGCTTAGCCCCTAGGTTTAGTTTATAAACTTCCGCTACACGACCTTCCGTATAGTTTATAAACATAGTATTATATTTCAAATACGCTAAGTACAATAATTGTTTTAAGATTACTGTAGGGAGATACTTAAATTCAGATTAACATCCTATTTATTATCTCAAATATAAGGGAAATAGTTTGTACTGGGGCGGAAAAAAATAAATCCCAAAAAGGATTTTGAAATAAAAAATCCCAGCTTTAAACCTTATTGGTAAACTTGCTGGGTATAGTTTTTAAAGCAGGCTGACGTTAGTCGTACGCCAACCTATCATTTTTGGCCTGTTTGGGTTAAACCGGCCTGACTGTATTTCCCCATTTTCCTCCCAAACCCATTCGGATATTGGGTTTGGGAATTTTTTATTTCGAGGCTCGTATTTCACAAACCTTATGACTCTTACGGTTTGTGATTTCTTATGTGACCACCCGAAGTTAGGGCCAGGGCCCTCATAAAGGGCGGTCTTGATACGGATATTTGCATCCAGGACATCCTTTATGATCCTTTCTGCATTAAGTTTAACTCCTCTGAACCAGGCGTCGATGACTGGTTCGAAATTTGGAGTCAGGTTAACTCCTTTTTCCAGTATTAACCTGATCTCACTTTCCAAATCATCAACCCACCAGCCCGCAGGCTGTTTTTTCTTTATTTTCTCCTCGGTCCAGACAATTACCAAGGGAAACACTGCCCCTACGTACTTGTCGTTGGCCGGAATTTCAAACCACCAGCCTTTTACTGCTATATAGGTCTTTCCCGGTTCTGGTTTATTTGTAATGTTTTTCACATACTTCATAATTTTTACCTGCTGACTCAGGATTTAATTTAGTGCCAGTATAATACAGTTCACATATTGCCAACTGTCAAGAGTCAACAAACCTATTCAGAAATATAGGTACAGACACCTCCCTATCTGTTTACTGTCATATATAAGGTTGCCCGACTAGATGTGGGCGGAAAAAATTACCCAGCTTTAAACCTTATCGGTAGCTGAGTAATATTTTTTTTTTGCTATTATGCTAGGCCAATTCGAGACCTCGCATTAAAATTAACTTGGTCATCAAGTACTCTCTTTGGGCTTTTTTGAACCGAAAGCCTTTCCAATCGTAGTCAGTCGTATACCGACCGCTTGAGGGGCGGTATATCTTAACTACCTTCCCTCCAAAAGATTTAAACCTTTCAACGTTTCCGTTGATAAAGGATTTAATTAAGATCTTTGCTTCGTAATATGAAGCCCCTTTCTTCCGAAGGGCTTTATACACTTGTTTGTAATTTCGCATAACCATATTTAAAAATTTTAATATTCATAACGGCCCCCCCCCAGCCCTTTCAGACGAAAAAAAAAATAAACCAAACTTTTAAATTATTTTGGTTTTTCTACTATTTTTAAATGTCTTTTAAATGTCTATAATGTTGAGTATACAATAAAACTCAACTTAATATAACACACAAACCAGCAACTTATCTTAAAATTATAGTTGCTCCTACTTACGTGCGTCCTGTAGGAAATTTGTACCTCCTCTAAACAGGAACTATCCTGAAAACTTGGAGTTTAGTTAGTTTTACATGATTTTCTTAATCCGTCATGCTGGGAGATTTTTAAGTCTTCTCTGACCGCTATTCACTCTATAGCTCCTGTCTACTGCCGATTTTCACGGCCGTTGTTGGTACAACGTTGAGTTCACCTCCTATAATTCGTATCTCTCATCAAAAACTCCTTCTTCTTCAAGAAGTTCTTGAATCGTATACAAGGATTGTTTATATGCCTCTTCCTCATGTTTAGGGGCATCAATCCTTGTTATAGGAGTGTCGAACCGCATGAAGGGCTCTGTGGTGTAACCACTTACGTATTGCCCACGTATTCCTTTATGGACAAGTACATAAACTTTCTGTTGCCACCCAAAGTCTACTTCTTCATCGACTTCGATCTCCACTTTTTTCAGGATTGGAGTATTTTCTTCAATTCTTACTTTTATAGAGTCTTTGTCGATATAGAGCTCTGGATTCTCTTTTACGATCTTCTCCAGAGCTCGTTTACGATCTTCCAGACCTCTTTGGTATGGTGTGAGGTCTAACTCTTCCACAATTACATAGCGGCTAACTTTGGTTTTAGTCACTTTATTGTAATCACAGAGTTCGTCAGAATCTCTTCCATTCCATTCAGAGGTGGAATATTCTTTCCATTCCTCCGAATAATGAAGTCTGAAAACTCTTTGTTTATAAATTTCTTCTGCCATATTGACATGATAAATTTATATAACAAAAAAAAGTAGTGCCAATTTCGCCTTTTCTACTATTATGCGGATTTTCTCTTCTTCTCTGAAGCTGTGATTAGTTGAATCCTCACAGTGGCTGTTTTGACTATAACCTTGGTGTCAGCCTCACCAAGTCGCCGTCAGTCAATCAACTGTTACCTTGACGAACTTAAAGCTAAATCCGTCAGGCAATTGAGTTGAACCTTCTGGGAGCCTGCCGCCCTGCAACTGAGCAACATAAGCTATGTCACCCTTTGCAAGATGAACGTTGACTCTGTTCATTGGAACTCCAAGAACATTTGCAGTATCTTGGTGACCAATAGCAGAAGTCAGTCCTTCTGGCAGGCTCTCCACTTCCTCAAATGAAACCTTACTAGGAAGGTCTATCATTTGCAGACTGAAGGCATTTAACAAATACTTTGTCATAAAATATTTATTAAATACACTTATGGTTTCTCACCCCATAAGTTCCATATATAAGGGGCTAAGTAGGCTTCTATTCGGAAAATTTTTTAATACAGAATCCACTTGAAAAAAAAAGAAGGAAAGAATAATCTCCTTCCCTCTTTTTTCTTCTTTTTTAATTTGCTAATACCCTTTTGTTCGGGTTAGCAATTAATTCATAAACCTTAATTGCTTTATATGCTGGTACTGAAGCAATTCCCGTACACTGAGCAATTATTTCTTTTGATTGCCCAGTTTGAATATGCCGTTCCATCAAGCGACATTTTCCACCAAGAAGTCTTTCGGCCTCTTCTTTTGAATATTTCCTGATCATAATAATTATGTTTTTT